>ENA-OVGE01000669-OVGE01000669.1-human-gut-metagenome-genome-assembly--contig:-NODE-669-length-31127-cov-2.987513_pt1 | contig 31127 bp, 26 predicted proteins | sample MGYA00237769_ERZ505417 | MGnify/ENA primary metagenome ERZ505417 (study PRJEB26158, sample SAMN06016403) | human gut metagenome | biome: human gut; feature: ankylosing spondylitis patient; material... | reverse complement strand
TCAATAAAAATAGGTTCATAGATTAGATTGGAAGGGAGGACGAAGTGATTTCGTCTTCCCTTTTTTGTCATTCAGGCTGCGCGTTACATCGCCGATCCACCGATAGCGCCAAGGATGGCACTGGCCACGGCAATGATTACATTAAGCAAGGTGTTCCAAACAGTTTTGTTCATAGGCATTGATGTTTTAAAAGTTAAATTACTGAGGGTCAGTCCGTCCCCATATAGAGCGACCAACCTTCTTTTATCTGGCTCATAATGGGCTTCACCCCACATTCCACCCGGCTCATAGCCGCTACCAACGGTGCCATGTGCGAAGGGGCGTACGGGTTGAGGCGTTTGTCCGGCGGGAAGCCGGTCAGCACACATACTTTCCGGATGTAGTTTTCCGTGTCGTTACCGTCCTCGGGCGGTGCCCATCGGGCAATGATGTCGCGGACCGTGCGTAAACCATATTTGTGGCAATAGGTGCGCAACACGATGAAGGCCGCGCGGTAGCCCCAGGCCATGCTCCTGAACGTAAAGAACTCCGGGTCGGGCTGTCGTTCGGCCAGTCCTTGCCACAGGTCTGCCGTGCGTCGGATATTGAGAGGGTTGCAGTTACGCAACCCTCTTTGCTTGTTCAGCTTTTCCATTTCCTTCCGGAATTAGATGTCGCCTTCTTCCTCGCTGTCCTCCTCTTCAGGCAAGAAGTCCACCCGTTCGAGCGTGAAAGCCTTGTTGTCGAGCGACATGGCTTTTTTGAGCTTGGTGTTGGGCGTGAAGCAGACGCGGAGCTTGGTGATGTAGGCCGGGTCGTATTTTTCGGCCGTGTCGCTACCCAATCCGTTGGCCACGGTACGGAAACTGCCGATGTCGCCCAGATGGACACGTTTGCCTTCCTGCAGGGCATAGATGATTTGTTCCTGCAAGGCCGACAGAACGGCTAAACAGTCGTGCCGCGTGACGGTACAGGTGCCACTGATGCGTGTGGCAATCTCCTCGATTCCGATTTTGGAGAGGTTGACGATGAAACCGTAATACTTGCCCGGTGCTTCCGGGTTGCGCGGGTCTTTGCGTTCGATGACTTTGTAGTTCATAATGTTTTTGTTTTTAAAAGTTTGTTTTTTGATTTTGTAACTCTCTTGTCGTCCGGATGACAATGCAAAGGTATGTCGGCCCGGCGGAAGGGGTGTGCATTATTGCACATTCGTGCACGTTTCTGCCGTTTTCTGCGCAAAAATGTGCATTTCTGCCTGTTTTATAGTGGCTTTCCTCTTTCGTTACCTACATGTTGCGGTTCGAGTCGTACGGCCATTCGCGGAAATCGTCGTCCGTCTCCTCCGGCTTGCCGAGGATGTCGATGACCATTTCGTATTGCCGGGGCGTGAAGCTCCGTTGCCTGATGCCGAAGTGCAGCGCTGTGAGGCGTGCCCACAGGTCGCGTTCGGCCCGTAATACTTTGAACAGCCTCCGTCGTGCGTTCCGTTCGGTGGAGTCGGGAAAATACAAAGTTGCCAGTCTCGTCACGTCGTACAAATTCTTTTTCATAATACATTTCTATTTGTTAGTTAATAAAATGGTTATAAAATCCGGCCCGGGAGGCCGGATGTATTTCATGTTTCCGGTTAATGTGGCACTTGCCCGTACGCAGGGCTGAATTTTAAATATTCCTTTTTATTTGCTTGTGTTGTATGAATTTCGTAATTTTGGACGATTTTTTACGGATGGGATATGGAAAATAAATTGTTCCGTTTTACGGATATATTCAAGGAAACCTTGTGGGGAGGACACCGTATACTCCCGTTCAAGGGGTTGAAAGCCGATGAACGGCTGATAGGTGAGAGTTGGGAACTGTCCGGCATTCCGGGCAATGAATCGGTTGTGGCAGGCGGTGCGTACGACGGGATGCCCCTTACGCAGTTGGCCGAGAAGGGCGGAAGCGCTTTGTTGGGCGAGGAGAACTTCAAACGTTTCGGCACACGTTTTCCCTTGCTTGTCAAATTTATCGACGCGGCCCAGCCTCTTTCCGTGCAGGTGCATCCGGATGACGAGTTGGCGCAGCGTCGCCACGGCTGTCCGGGCAAGACGGAGATGTGGTATGTGGTGGACGGAGCACCGGGAGCTTATCTGTTGGATGGGTTCAGCCGACAGGTGACAGCGGACGAATATGCGGCGCGCGTGGCCGACCAGACTCTGCCCGAAGTGCTCCGGCGTTATGACGTGCGTCCGGGCGACGTATATTATTTGCCGGCCGGGCGGGTACATAGTATCGGTACGGGTTGTTTTATCTGCGAGATACAGCAAAGCAGCGACGTGACTTATCGGATTTATGATTTCGGACGTGTGGACAGCGAAGGGCGGCCGCGCCAGCTTCATGTGGAAGAAGCCAAGGAGGCGATAGACTACACCGTGACGGAGCCGGAGACGCGTCGCGAAATAGAGGCCAATGTGCCGGCCGAACTGGTAAAAAGTCCGTTTTTCACGACCAGTGCTTATCGGTTGACCGAGCCGATGACGTGCGATTACGCCGATTTGGACAGTTTTGTCATTTTGATTTGTACGAAAGGAGCTTGCCGGGTGTCCTGCGGTGAAGAAGAAGTGAAGCTCACTGCCGGACATACGCTTTTGGTGTCGGCCGAAGCGGAGAATGTGACGCTTGTGCCTGAAGGCGAGACTACGATATTGGAATCATACGTGTAATTCAAAACCATTTCTATCTTATATGAATAAAATCAGCATGAAAATTTTCACAGTGTGGGCCGTGGCCGCCATGTGGTTTGCCACATCTTGTACCTCTTATAAGACCGTACCTTATATGATCAACAGTGCGGAGGTCGACCTCGATTCGAGTGCCGTGCTTTATGAGGCGCGTGTCATGCCTAAGGACGAACTGACCATCACGGTGAATTGTCCGGAAGACGCCGAAGCGGTCATCCCTTTTAATCTGACGGCTACACCGGCTGTGGGACAGGGACGCGGGACATTGACCTCGCAACCTACTTTGCAGACTTTTCTGGTGACGAACGAAGGTACCATCAACTATCCGGTTCTCGGCACATTGAAAGTGGGAGGGATGACGGTGAACCAGGTGGAAGACTTGATTGCTTCCAAAATCGAGGGTACTTATCTGAAGACCCGGCCGGTGGTGACGGTGCGTTTGAGCAATTATAAGATTTCGGTGTTGGGCGAAGTGACCAGCCCGGGTACTTACACCGTGCCTTCCGAGAAGGTTTCGATTTACGGGGCTTTGGCCTTGGCCAAGGACATGACCGTTTACGGACGTCGCGACAATGTGAAACTCATCCGTGAGGACGCTACGGGAAAGAAGACGATTCACGAGTTGGACCTGAACGATGCCAATATCATCAAGTCGCCATATTTTTACTTGCAGCAGAACGACGTGCTGTATGTGACGCCCAACAAGACGAAGGCCAAGAACTCAGATATCGGTTCGAGCACGAGCTATTGGGTAAGCTCTATCAGTATCCTGGTGTCTATCGCTTCGTTGGTGACCAATATTTTGCGATAGCCTTACGTATGGATAAAATCCGGACACCCTAAAGTCCGTTTTTTAATCGGTGCAGAACCGTAAATCAATCTGCGCCAAACGGAAAATCAATCTCAGGCGAACGATTTTCCGTTTGGCGCAGATTGTTTTTTCTTTTTAAGCAGGTTGCTTACCTGTTTGTTATCAGGCATTTCCATTTCTTGTTTTTTTTGATTTTTCGTATGCTGGTACTTGATTTTTTTATAACTTTGCAGCATTCACACTAAACACTATAACATTATTTGAATTATCATGAGAAAAGTAGCATTGATTACCGGTATTACGGGTCAGGACGGTTCCTATCTGGCCGAGTTTTTGGTTGAAAAAGGATATGAGGTGCATGGCATCATGCGCCGTTCCTCTTCTTTCAATACCGCACGTATCGAGCATTTGTATTTGGACGAATGGGTGCGCGACATGAAGAAGAGCCGTCTGGTGAACCTGCATTGGGGCGACATGACGGACAGCAGTTCGCTGATTCGGATTATCAGTGACATCCATCCCACGGAAATCTATAACCTGGCTGCACAGAGCCACGTGAAAGTGTCGTTCGACGTGCCGGAATACACGGCCGAGGCTGATGCCGTGGGCACGCTCCGCCTCTTGGAGGCCGTGCGTATCTGCGGGTTGGAGAAGACTTGCCGCATTTATCAGGCTTCCACGTCCGAACTGTTCGGCAAGGTGCAGGAAGTGCCGCAACGGGAGACCACGCCTTTCTATCCGCGTTCGCCTTACGGCGTGGCCAAGCAATACGGTTTCTGGATAACGAAAAACTATCGTGAGAGCTACGGCATGTTTGCCGTGAACGGAATCTTGTTCAATCACGAGAGCGAACGCCGTGGCGAGACTTTCGTGACGCGTAAGATTACGTTGGCGGCCGCCCGTATCGTACAGGGTTTCCAGGACAAACTGTATTTGGGTAATCTGGATGCGCGTCGCGACTGGGGGTATGCCAAAGATTATGTGGAGTGCATGTGGCTGATTTTGCAGCATGAGACGCCGGAAGATTTCGTCATCGCCACGGGCGAGATGCACACTGTGCGCGAGTTCTGTACGTTGGCGTTCCAGAACTTGGGCGTGGAACTGAAATGGGAAGGCAGCGGCGTGGACGAAAAAGGTATCGACGCGGCTACGGGCAATGTGCTCGTGGAAGTCGACCCGAAATATTTCCGTCCGTGCGAGGTGGAACAGCTCCTCGGCGACCCGACGAAGGCCAAGACCCTTTTGGGCTGGAATCCCACGAAGACGACATTCCCCGAACTGGTGCGCATCATGGTGGAGCATGACATGAAATTCGTGAAGAAACTGCACTTGAAAGCCCAGTTGGATAAAGAATAAGACGGCTATGTTGGATAAGAATGCTAAGATATATGTGGCGGGACATCACGGATTGGTGGGTTCCGCCATTTGGAATAACCTGATGCAGCGGGGGTACACGAATCTGGTAGGCCGTTCGCACCGGGAATTGGATTTGTTGGACGGCGCGGCTGTGAAGGCTTTTTTCGACGAAGAACAGCCGGACGCCGTGGTGTTGGCCGCCGCCCACGTGGGAGGCATCATGGCCAATTTGCAGTATCGTGCGGATTTCATCTACCAGAACTTGCAGATACAGCAGAACGTCATCGGTGAGAGTTTCCGTCACGGGGTGAAGAAGTTGCTCTTTTTGGGCAGCACGTGCATTTATCCGCGCGAGGCTCCGCAGCCGATGAAAGAAGAGGTATTGCTCACGTCTCCGTTGGAATATACCAACGAGCCGTATGCCATCGCCAAGATAGCGGGGCTGAAGATGTGCGAGAGTTTCAACCTGCAATACGGTACGAACTACATCGCCGTGATGCCGACAAACCTTTACGGGCCGAACGACAATTTCCATTTGGAGAACAGCCATGTGTTGCCGGCCATGATTCGTAAGATTCATTTGGCCAAGTGCCTGAACGAAGGGGACTGGGAGGCTGTGCGCAAGGATATCGGTCTGCGTCCCGTGAGCGTGGTGTGCGATGGCGTGAAGCGGGTGGTGGACGCCGCTTCTGCCGAAGCGGACATCCTCGACGTGTTGGCGCATTACGGCATCACGCCGGAGGCCGTGACGTTGTGGGGTACCGGCAAACCGTTGCGCGAATTCCTTTGGAGCGAAGAGATGGCGGATGCCAGCGTGCATGTGCTGTTGAACGTGGATTTCAAGGACACGTATGCGCCGGGCGAACGGGATATCCGCAACTGCCACATCAACGTGGGGACGGGCAAGGAGCTGTCCATCCGAGAAGTGGCCGAGAAGATTATGGCCGAAATCGGTTTCAAGGGCGAATTGCGTTGGGATGCCTCCAAACCGGACGGTACGATGCGCAAGCTGACGGACGTGACGAAGCTCCACCGTCTCGGTTGGCACCACACGGTGGAGATAGACGAAGGGGTGCACCGTTTGTATGAATGGTATCTGAAAGGCATCTGTATCAATCATCAGGGACACTAATATATATAATAAGGTATAGGATATGAAAAAGTTGTTGTCGCTTCCGCCGAATTTGGTGGCGTGCTTCCATGAGATAGAGCGGGCCGACCGGAAAGAGTGGTTTTGTACGTCGGATCCCATCGGGCATAAGTTAGGTTCGGGGGGAGGAACGGCATGGCTGTTGCAGGCCTGCAAGGCGTCCGAGACGGACGAAGGAGAAACATTTGCGGCGTGGCTGTCGCGTGAGAAACGCATCCTGCTGCATGCCGGAGGGCAGAGCCGGCGTTTGCCGGCCTACGCGCCTTCGGGGAAAATACTGACTCCGGTGCCGGTGTTCCGGTGGAAGCGGGGACAACGCTTGGACCAGAACCTGCTGTCGCTGCAATTACCCCTTTACGAGCAGATTATGGAGCGTGCGCCGCAGTCGTTGCATACGTTGATAGCCAGTGGCGACGTGTATATCCGTACCGACCGGCCTTTGCAGGACATCCCCGAGGCCGATGTGGTGTGCTACGGGCTGTGGGTAGACCCGAGCCTGGCTCAAAACCATGGGGTATTCGTATCGGACCGCCGGTCGCCGGAGAGGTTGGCTTTCATGTTGCAGAAACCCAGTGTGGCCGAGTTGGGCGCACTGATGAGCAAGCACTTGTTCCTGATGGACATCGGGATTTGGTTGCTGAGCGACCGGGCGGTAGAACTGATGGTGAAGCGTTCTTATCGTGACGGCCGGTTGTCTTTTTACGATATGTACTCTGAGTTCGGTCTGGCATTGGGCGACCGCCCTACGCTGGACGATCCGGAACTGAACAGCCTGACGGTGGCCATCTTGCCTTTGGAAGGCGGGAACTTTTACCATTACGGGACGAGCCGCGAGATGATTTCTTCCACATTGGCCGTGCAGAACATCGTGACGGACCAACGGGAAATCATGCACCGCAAGGCCAAACCCCATCCGGCCATGTTCGTACAGAATGCCGAAGTGGAAGTGACGTTGGGGGCCGCGAACTCGGAACTTTGGATAGAGAACAGCTTCGTGGGGCGCGACTGGACATTGGCGTGCCGCAACATTATTACGGGGGTGCCTGAAAACCGTTGGTCGCTGAAGTTGGCTGATGGTTTGTGCATCGACGTGGTGCCGGTAGGCGAGGAGGCTTTTGCCGCCCGTCCTTACGGTTTCAACGATGCCTTCAAGGGTAACCTGTCGGACGGGGCGGTCCTGTATCAGGGCATGCCCGTGACGGAGTGGCTGGCCGGGCGCGGCCTGAAACCGGAAGACATAGAGGAAAACCATGATTTGCAGGCGGCCCGTTTGTTTCCTTTGTGCGACAATGTGGAGGATTTGGGACGGGCGATGCGTTGGATGACCACCGAACCGGAACTGGAAGAAGGACGGAAGGTATGGCGGTCGGCCCGTAAGATGTCGGCCGACGAACTGTCGGCGTACGCCAACCTGCATCGCCTGACGCGCCAACGTGAGGTGTTCCGGACGAGGAATCTGCCTTTGCTGGCCGCCCACTATGAGCGCAGCGTGTTCTATCAGTTGAATCTGGACGAAGTGGCTCGCGGTTATGCCGCCGGGAGCTTGCCTTTGCCGGATGCGTTGCCGGAGAGTGTCGACGGACTGACGCGCATCAGCGATGCGATGTTCCGTGCCCGTGTGGCTGACCTGAAAGGTGAAGACGGACGGAAATATGAAGAACAGGCTTTCGGATTGATGCGCAAGATGCTGACCGGCACGGCCTGTGCGGTCCGGCAGTCGCCCCGTTTGTCGGTTTATGCGGACCAGATCGTGTGGGGGCGCAGTCCGGTGCGTATCGACTTGGCCGGAGGATGGACGGACACGCCGCCCTACAGCCTGATGGAGGGAGGGAACGTGGTGAACCTCTCCATCGAACTGAACGGGCAACCCCCGTTGCAGGTGTACGTGAAGCCTTGCCGGGAACGTCATATCGTGATGCGTTCCATTGATTTGGGCGCGATGGAGGTGGTGCGTACGTATGACGAACTTGCGGCCTTCAACAAGGTAGGCTCTCCTTTTTCCATTCCGAAGGCAGCATTGGTGTTGGCCGGTTTCCACCCGGATTTCAGTGCGGAAGTCCATGCGTCGTTAGAGGCGCAGTTGGAGGCTTTCGGGGCGGGTATCGAGATTACATTGCTGTCTGCCATTCCGGCCGGTTCCGGACTCGGGACAAGTTCTATTCTGGCTTCTACCGTGTTGGGAGCCGTCAATGACTTCTGCGGACTGGGATGGGACCGTTATGAAACGGGCAACCGTACGCTTGTGCTAGAACAGTTGCTGACTACGGGTGGAGGTTGGCAAGACCAATACGGCGGTATCTTGCAGGGCGTGAAATTGCTTCAGACCCAACCGGGGGCTTGCCAACAGCCTTTGGTGCGCTGGCTGCCCGACTACGTGTTTACCGCACCTGAGTACCGGAAATGCCATTTGTTGTATTATACCGGCATTACACGTACGGCCAAGAACATCCTGGCGGAAATCGTGAAAGGGATGTTCCTGAACGAGACCGACCGTTTGGAGTTGTTGGGCCGGATGAAGACGCATGCCTTGGATATGTACGATGCCATACAGCGGAACAGTTTTGAGGAGACCGGCCGTTTGGTCAGGAGGTCATGGATGCAGAATTGCCGTTTGGACGCGGGGACGAATCCTGCGGCTGTCCGTGCGATTATTGAGAAAATAGACGACCTGTGCCTGGGGTATAAACTGCCCGGTGCGGGGGGCGGCGGTTTCCTTTACATGATGGCCAAGGACGAAGAGGCGGCGGCCCGTATCCGGAAAATCTTAGTACAGGAGGCGGTGAACGACCGTGCCCGTTTTGTAGAGATGAGTTTGTCGGAAAAAGGGTTGGAAGTGAGCCGTAGCTAAGGTTTACCCTTTCTTTCTTGCCGATAGAAAAACGTGCGCCCCCGGAAACTGCAAAGGTTTCCGGGGGCGTATGTCTTCGTGGACAGGACGGCGGATTACCGGTCCCTGTACATGTTTTCGTAATACTTCTGGTAGTCTCCGCTCGTCACGTTGTCCATCCACTCCTGATTGTCGAGATACCAACGGACGGTTTTCTCGATGCCTTCTTCGAATTGCAGGCTGGGTTCCCAGCCCAATTCGTCTTTCAGTTTGGTGGAGTCGATGGCGTAGCGTAAGTCGTGTCCCTTGCGGTCGGTCACGTAAGTAATCAGGTCGAGCGAATAGCCTTCCGGGTGGCCGAGCAACCGGTCTACCGTACGGATGACGACTTTGATGATGTCAATGTTCTTCCATTCGTTGAAGCCGCCGATGTTGTACGTCTCTGCCACCTTGCCCTTGTGGAAGATTACGTCGATGGCACGGGCGTGGTCGATGACGTAAAGCCAGTCGCGCACATTTTCCCCTTTGCCGTAGACCGGGAGGGGCTTGCGGTGGCGGATATTGTTGATGAACAGCGGAATCAACTTTTCCGGGAATTGGTAAGGACCGTAGTTGTTGGAACAGTTGGTTACGATGGTCGGCATGCCGTAGGTGTCGTGGAAAGCACGGACGAAGTGGTCGCTGCTGGCTTTGGAAGCGGAGTAGGGACTGTGCGGGTTATATTTCGTGGTTTCCAGGAAGAAAGCCTCGCCGTATGCCAAGTGATGTTCCGAAGATGAGGCCGTAGTGGTGAAGGGAGGTTCGATGCCTTCGGGGTGCGTCAGTTCCAATGCCCCGTACACTTCGTCGGTCGAAATGTGGTAGAAGCGTTTGCCCTCGTAGCCTTCCGGCAGGGATTCCCAATACTCTTTGGCCGCTTGGAGCAGGCTGAGCGTTCCCATGACGTTGGTACGTGCGAAAGTGAAAGGGTCTTTGATGCTCCGGTCCACGTGGCTTTCGGCGGCCAGATGGATGATGCCGTCCACACGGTATTGCCGGATGAGTTCGCTCATCTTGTCGAAATCGCAAATGTCCGCTTTGACGAAAGTATAGTTCGGCCGGTCTTCGATGTCTTTCAGATTGGCCAAGTTTCCGGCGTAGGTCAGCTTGTCCAGATTGATAATATGGTAGTCCGGATATTGGTTGACGAAAAGGCGTACCACGTGGCTGCCGATGAAACCGGCTCCTCCGGTAATAATGATATTTCTTTTAAAATCCATGATGTGCTGCATTATTGATATAAGTTTTCTGAATAATCAAATAACCATTCGGCATCTTTCAGGCGAGGATGATGCTTGTCCTTTTCCGACAGGATGATTTTGTCGGAAGGAATGCGCCAGTTGATGTCGAGGTCCGGATCGTCCCATGCCAGTGCCCCTTCGCTTTGCGGGGCATAAAAGTTGTCGCATTTATATTGGAAAATAACTTCCGGCGTGAGCACGCTGAAGCCGTGGGCAAAACCGCGGGGGATAAAGAACTGGCGATGGTTTTCTTCTGTCAGTTCTACGGCTACGTGCTGGCCGAACGTGGGCGAGCCTTTGCGGATATCCACGGCCACATCCAATACGGCACCTTTGATAACGCGTACCAGCTTGCTTTGTGCGTATGGCGGTTTTTGAAAATGAAGACCGCGCAGTACGCCGTAACTGCTCTTACTTTCATTGTCTTGTACGAAATGTACGGTGCGGACTAACCGGTCGAAATCCCGTTGTGAGAAAGATTCGAAAAAATAGCCTCTTGCATCGTTGAACAACCGAGGTTCGATAATCACTACGCCCTCGATGGCGGTTTGAATGACTTCCATAATAAATAGTAAACTTTATTGTGTGCAAAGATAGTTTTTTTTATCGAAAGGTAGCGGACTTTAGGATAAAATCGTATATTTGCAAGGATGAAAAATATTTAAATGATTACATCATGGAGACTTGTCATTGGGTTTTGGTCGGCTGGTTGATTTTTGACTTGCTGGTGTTTATATGGGCATGGTGGGATAATTTGTATTATTCGCACGATATGAAAAATAAGTTCAAACGTCTGAAAGAGACGTTGACCGAAGAATAGAATGATATGCAGGCAGGATATAAGTTTCTCGTGAGGATGCTGTGCGGGCTGTGTCTGGTCGGAGGATTTGCAGCCTGTCAGAAAGTGGATTTACCTTCGGAAGAGGGGGAGGATACGGAACAACCCGGGCAAACGGGCGCTAAGCCGGGGAATGAAGGCCACGAGCCGGGAGGGGCAGACGAACCGGAAGACGAGGCTCCTCTGCCGCCTGAGTATGAGGGGGCCTGGACGGTAGCCGGGATATTGTCGGAGTATGAAGGGGTAGACTTGGATACGGATTATGAGGAAATGGTCGTGGGGTATATCGTAGGGGCGTGTGACGGTACGATGAAGAATGCTCTGTTTACGATTGACGAGATACGGGCTGCCGGCGTAAATACGAATCTTCTGATAGCGGATTCGAAAGATGAAAGGGATGCTTCGCGTTGCATGCCGATAGAGCTTAAAAAGGGTACGGATGTGCGGGAAGAAGCCAATCTTGTGGATAATCCGGAGGTCTTGGGGCGTCGGATAGGTTTGTTGGGATTGGTGAAGACTTATTTCAAAGTGGTCGGACTGAAAAACGTGGCTTATCATGAGTGGCTGACGAATGGCGGGGACGTGGAAGAGCCGGAGCCGGAACCTGAAGAACCGGAGGAGCCGGAAGGACCCGAAGAACCCGAAGAACCGGAGAAACCTACTCCCGACCCAGATCCGGAACCGGGACCGATTCAAAAAGATACTATAATTATAGACTCACAGCCGGGACATATAGAAGGTGGTCGGTCGATTGGACATAAATGATATATAGTTGTATTCTCCTGTTGGGTTTAGGAGGAGAAGTCGTTTCAGCACAAACCTTCAGGCGTATAAAGAATGTTCGTGAGCTGGAGGACGGTGCGCATTATGTATTGGCCGGATATTGTGCGGCACATCCAGACTCGTTGTACGTGATGGCATCGCAGGATAAAACCGGTACGGGGAAGAAAAACCGCGCTGCACGCAAGCTTGCATTGGACAGAAACGGTAGAATCCGCATAGCAGACGGGAAGACTGCCGTTTTTGAATTATCGGTAGATGGGAATACTTATGCGTTTCGTGATATAGCTTTGGATGCATGGCTGGCGTACTCGACTGGAAGTGTAAGCGGCTCTTCATCGACTGGTTTGTACACATTGACGGATAAAGAACTAAAGGACGCTTCGACATCTACGAAGAAATGGTATAAGACTTTCGAAGTGGGTGATTATTTCGTATCCGGAGGTAAAACGGCTTTATTGACGAAGCAGGCAATCAATACTTCAACAAAGGCTGCGCAGTTCCATTTGGCATTGGATGGATATGGGCCGAATTTTAAATTGTATTGGCGAGCGGATTATGGTGATTCCTTATTTATCTATAAGGAGGTGCAATCACCAACATTGGAAAGAAGAGAAGACGGCGACTGGACTTTCAAAGGAGACTGGCTGGCTGATTCTTTGTTTGCATTGGATTATGCTCAAGCCCGACGGATAGATTTTACCGAAATAGCCCTACCACAAGGGAAAAGTATGGTGGGCGACGGGAAGATGCCCAAAGGATATGTCTGGACCTACGTGCGTAAGGGAGAGGCCGGACGTTTGCCGGAAGGATGGTCCAACGTAGTTGAAATCGACCGGAAGGATGAGGGCATACAAGGAAATGCTGTGACTCGGATGGTGGGGTGTGACAGTTGTACTTTAGGACCTAAATATTCCTTCACGGTACCGGAAGAAACGGGAATCGTGTGGTACAGGAAGGTGGAGAATGATGGAGGGTGGCTGACTGTAGGTTTGCCGTATGCCGTGAAGAAAGTGGCTTGGGAAGATGCGGATGGAGAAACCATAGCGTCGGAACGCCTTTGTTTTGAAGAGATAACCGGTGACGGAGCCGTATTCCGGGAAATGGAAGCCGATGAGGCATGGCAAGCCGGAATGCCGTATCTTTGGAGACCTTCGGAACCTCGTGAATCCGTAGTCTGCTTTTATGGAGAGGACACGGTCGTGCAACCTCAGGAGAGTGACGTAGAAACAACGGACGGTTTTTATGCCGTGTTCGGTCGGTATGATATTAAAGATGACGGGAAGACCGTATTTCTGTTGGATGACAGCGGTACACGTTTTGTGCGGGCGGCTGCTGGAAGCTGGGTGGCACCCGGTAGAGGGTATTTGTTGTATACCGGAACCGCTTTTCACTCTGTGCGTTTGATTGAAAATGAGTTGCCTGCCGGGGCGGAGGGGATAGAGACTCGGATGGGCGGCTGCCTTTTGCCGGTTTATGGAACGGATGGCATAAAGAGGGGAGAGATTTGTCCCGGTGGACATATTCCGGAGGAATGGCCTGAAGGCATGTATATCACTCCGTTCGGGAAAATGATAAAGAAGTAGGGACTTCCGGTTATTATTTACTGAACAGTTCGAAGGTAATTTTATATCCGAAGCCTATTTGTTTGAAGTTTTCCAGAGAGAGGAACAGTCCCATGTCGAACACGAAGGTCCCGATACCGTAACCCAATTCGAAGTAAGGCCCTAAATGGTCCATGGTGAGCATGTTGAGGTATAAACGTTCGTTCTGTACATGGTTAGTGTATTTGATAAGATGGCGTAGCACAAGAAACGGGGCTTCGTAAGAGATGTGTCCTCTGACGTAGTAGGGAGATGCGTTATACCATCGGCCGTTTAAAGCTTGGAATACTCCTCCGATTTCGTCGTTCCATCCTTCGGGGAGGTTACTTTTGCGGAAGTTGACGAAATCTACGAAATAAGTTTCTTCCTGATTGGTGAACAGTCCCATTCCGATACGGTAATACAGGTTGGAGAGGAGGCCCGTACGGATGTGGTGTTGCATGTCGAATTCAATGCGTTCATAAACGCCTGTACTTTTGAATATGTTCCTGAGTCCACGCTCGTAGTCCACGATGAAAGTCGGGAAACGGGACTTCAGGTTGATTTTCTGTCGGCCGTTCATGTAATAGTATTGGCCGGGAGTCCATTCCACCCGAATGCGCGGTGCGAAACTGTTATACTGCGGCCGTATGTTGGCCTGTAAGCCTTCTGCCACGTTTTCTGGAAGTTCCACCTGTCGGAAACTTTCTTCAGGATGCTCGGCCGGTGTACGGCGATGGAACATGAATCCCAGTCCTACGGACAGGCCGTTGGTGATTTCGAGGTGGTTGCTGATTTCAAAATTCAAGTCTTTGAAAAGGTCCAGGTTCAGTTTGTCGAAGTCGATGATGCTGTCCGACGGAATCTTTTTGAGTTCATCGATAATGCGGCTGTTCCCGATGCGGTTGCCGTTTCCGACGTTGATTTTTACCGTTCCCATGTGTTCCGGCCAATATTGATATTCGGCACCTACATTCCAATAAAATTCGTTGTGAGTGAAGTTATATCCTAAGCGTGTCCCGACGTGAAGGGATTGGCTGTTTCGGAATGTGGTGTTGAACTTCAAATCTTGCCGGTAGGCGATGCCGGTCGTTTTGCTGTAACTGAACATCAGCGGATTGATGAAGGGAGAGTTCTGCAACGTGGCATTGTTGCTTAGTTTCCAGTCACTATCGGTCAGGAAGAAGTCGCCCACCGAGCCCCAGATGTTTTTCTTGAAAGGCTGGGTCGTTTCTTTCTGTATGTATTTCATGGAATCCATCCGTGCCTTGTACCTTTTATATATATACAGTTCGGAGTTGTCCAAAGGAGTGGGCCGCAGAGAGTCGAAACGGGCAAAGTCCTTTGTATAGGCCTGACGGTCACATTGTAGGGAAAAAGATGCGGTGAGGTTGTAGTTCGGTTTGGAAATGCTGTCTTCCGGTGTGTTGCGACGGTGATGTATTTCCTTATAAGTCAGGCTGGATTCGTAATATCCTTCCATGATATTGAAAGCAAAGGCAAACGATGCGTTGATGTCGTTTTTCACCGGCAGATATTCCGTGTCGGTACCGATGTCTCCCATGGTGATGCGGCAATCGAAAAGCAACAAATCGGCTTGTCCTTTGAATGAAATCTCGCGTACGCTCCATACTCCTTCCGTAATCGTCATTCTTCCGTCCAACAACTGGAAGCTTTTGTTACGGGGGATAAAACGAATGTGGTATTCGATGCGTTGTTGCCGGTCGCACGACACGGAGTCGATGGCGTAGCGGTAGTATTTATTGCTGTTGGGAGCCAAAGGGGAGAGCAGACGTTGCCCCATCAGGTAAGGGGCATAGATGTTGACGTTGAAATAATCCGTAATGCCCGGTATTTCACGAGCCTCGCCCAACGTGCCGGTATAAGCCTTGATTTTCTGGTCGTATATGTTGGGAGCGGTGTAGTGCAGGTCGCTGTATGTCTCTACGATAAAACGGTTGGCGTCTTTCGGAGTTCTGAACAATCCCGGAATGAAACGGAATCCCCGGTTTTTCTTGATGATATCCAGTTGGGCTTTGATGTATAGCTCTGCGCGGTATTCGTGGATGAAGTCCATATATTGTGAAGCGGCATGGTGCATCCGGCTGATGATGGAGTCGGCGGCTTCCAAGCGCGCTTGCATCACCAGAGGAAAGGACAGCATGCATCCCCACAATATATATCGTATGAAACTCACGTTTATCGGTTTTCAAAGTGATACTGGCAAAGATAATAATAAAAATGGATATTGTGTATCGCTGTTTTTTCTTAATTTTGTGCCCAAATTCACATACACGATATTTATGGGCGGTTTTTTCGGCGTCATCTCAAAGACGCAGTGCGTGGCCGATTTGTTTTACGGCACAGATTATAATTCTCATTTAGGTACGCGGCGTGGCGGATTGGCCACTTATAGTAAAGAGCATGGTTTCATCCGCTCGATACATAATTTGGAGAGTACTTATTTCCGGACGAAGTTTGAGGACGAGTTAGGGCAGTTTAAAGGGAATGCCGGTGTCGGTATCATCAGTGATACGGATGCACAGCCTTTGTTGATGAATTCGCATTTGGGGCGTTTTGCGATCGTGACGGTAGCGAAAATCAATAATGCGGAAGACCTGGCCGCAAAGCTTCTGGAGCAGGGCATGCATTTCTCGGAGTTCAGTTCGGGTAAGATTAATCCTACGGAACTGATAGCTTTGCTTATTAACCAAGGACAGACTTTCGTGGAAGGCATCGAACACATGTATAAGGAAATCAAAGGGTCTTGTTCCTTGTTGTTGCTGACGGAAGATGGCATTATAGCTGCAAGAGACAGTTGGGGGCGCACGCCGGTCGTAGTCGGTAAGAAAGAAGGAGCGTATGCCGTAACCGGGGAGTCTACGGCATTTCCCAATCTGGATTACGAGACCGTGTATTATCTTGGTCCCGGCGAGATTGTCCGGTTGCAGGCCGAGGGGATGGAGTGTTTGCGCCGTCCGCACAAGCGCATGCAAGTCTGTTCCTTCCTTTGGGTGTATTACGGTTTCCCCACGTCCTGCTATGAGGGTAAGAACGTGGAAGAGTTCCGTTTTGCCTGCGGCAAGAAGATGGGAGAGCGAGACCGGGCGGAAGTGGATTGTGCCTGTGGTATACCGGATTCCGGTATCGGTATGGCTTTGGGGTATGCGGCAGGAAAGGGAGTGCCCTATCAGCGTGCCATCTCCAAGTACACTCCTACATGGCCCCGGAGCTTCACGCCGAGCAATCAGGAGATGCGTTCCTTGGTGGCCAAGATGAAACTGATAGCCAACCGCGACATGCTGAAAAACAAGCGCGTGCTTTTCTGCGATGATTCCATCGTGAGAGGGACGCAACTGCGCGACAATACGAAAATCTTATTCGACTATGGAGCCAAAGAGGTGCACATGCGTATCGCTTGCCCTCCGTTGATTTACGGTTGCCCGTTTATCAATTTCACTTCGTCGAAAAGCGATATGGAGTTGATTACGCGTCGGCTGATCAAGGAGTTCGAGGGGGATGAGAACAAGAACTTGGAAAAATACGCACAGACGGGATCGCCGGAATACCAACGTATGGTGGATACGATAGCCGAACGCCTGAACCTCTCCTCCTTGAAGTTCAACACGCTGGAAGACCTGATAGAAGCCATAGGCTTGCCTAAATGTCAGGTATGTACGCATTGTTTCGACGGGAGCAGCCGCTTTACCTTGGAAGAGGATAATACGGATGAATAGCGCTTGTCCTCCGGGGACGACGGATGAACGTGGTACCGTAAGCAGAAGAGCCGTATGAGTGCATTTTATATCATACTGACAACGGCTCTTTATTTCCTTCTGCTGTTTGTCGTCTCCCGTAAGGCCGGTGGGGCGGGGGACAACGATACGTTTTTCCGGGGCAACAGACGGTCGCCTTGGTGGGCCGTGGCGTTCGGCATGATAGGGGCTTCCTTGTCGGGCGTGAGTTTCGTGTCGGTACCGGGAATGGTACGGGACGTGGATATGACCTACATGCAGATGTGTGTAGGTTTCTTTTTTGGGTATCTCGTAGTGGCTTTTGTATTGTTGCCTTTGTATTATAAGCTGAACCTGACCTCCATTTATACTTATCTGGATGTCCGGTTCGGCAAGACGGCCTATCGCACCGGAGCTTCTTTTTTCTTGTTGTCTAAAATGTTGGGAGCCGCCGCCCGGTTATATTTAGTGTGCCTGATTTTGCAAAATTATGTGTTCGGAAGCATGGGCGTTCCGTTCGAGATTACGGCAGCCGGAACGGTTTTCCTGATTTGGCTGTACACTTTCAGGGGAGGCATAAAATCGTTGGTGTGGACCGATGCTTTGCAGACTTTATGTCTGATAACGGCATTGGTATTGATTTTGTACCAACTGTGCCGCTTGAATGATTTTACGGTAACTGAGGCGATACGGCATGTAACGGAAAGCCCTTACAGCCGTTGGATAGAGTGGGACGATTGGACTTCACGGCAACATTTCGCGAAACAGTTCTTCAGCGGTGTTTTCATTGTGATTGTCATGACGGGATTGGATCAGGACATGATGCAGAAGAACCTCACGTGCAAGAACCTGCGTGATGCGCAGAAAGACATGTGTTCGTACGGTTTTTCGTTCATTCCTTTGAATATGCTGTTTCTGGGGATGGGCATCTTGCTGTTGGCTTTGGCGTCGCGCGAGGGCATAGCCTTGCCCGTGAAGGGAGACGACATTCTGCCCTTGTTTTGTGCAGAAGGCTATTTAGGGAATGAAGTGTTGGTGTTGTTTACTATCGGTATTATCGCGGCGGCGTTCAGCAGTGCGGATTCCGCACTGACGGCCTTGACTACCAGTTTTTGTGTGGACATTCTGGACGTGGAGCGGAGGTTTGCCCGTCCGGAGGCGGTAAGAAAGAGGGTACACGGAGTGATAGCTTTGCTCTTTGTCGGCTTTATCCTGTGTTTTGAAGCCGTAAACGATTCCAGTGTCATCGATGCCATTTATGTGGTGGCTTCTTACACTTACGGGCCGTTGTTGGGTTTGTTTGCTTTCGGTATGTTTACCCGGCGCAAACCGTGGCCTGCGGCTGTCCCGTGGATTTGTGTCACGGCACCCGTGTGTTGCTACTTGTTGGACGTCTGGACCGCTTCGGTCTACGGCTATCGTTTCGGATATGAGTTGCTGATGTTGAACGGATTGTTTACGTTCGTGGGGTTGTATGCTTTTTCCAAGGCTTATTCTCCGGGTATGGACAAACGGTAGTAAGATTTTCTCTGCATTCCGTTTTGCGGATGTTCGCATGTCGGTGAGAATTTGTCCTGAAAATAATGCTCCGGCGGGCACAAAACAACTTTTTTGTGCCAACCGGAGCAAAATCGTATGCCCAACCAAGAAGCCTTTTTGTAAGATCTATTTCAGTTTGGCATATTCTTTTTCGTCCACGGGTTCCAACCATTCGTTGCTGCTATCCTCGCCGGGAACTTCGATGGCAAGATGGGAGAACCAACTGTTGGGCGCAGCTCCGTGCCAATGTTTTACGCCGGCAGGGATGTGGACGGCATCGCCGGGCAGGAGTTCCACCGGGGCCTTGCCCCATTCCTGATAATAACCGCGTCCTCCCACACAGATGAGGGTTTGTCCGCCGCCTTTGGAGGCCTTATGTATGTGCCAGTTGTTGCGGCAGCCCGGTTCGAAGGTCACATTGACCACGGGAACACCGTCCTTCACGATAGAGGTAAGATAGCTTTGGCCCGTGAAATACCGGGCGTATGCGTCGTTGGGTTGTCCCACCGGGAAGAAGATGGTTTGTGCATAGGCTTCGACCGAACCTGCGGCCACGCTTTCGGCATCTCCGTCCCATACCTCTTTTGCCATGCGGAATGCAGCCCATGCCTTGGGCCATCCGGCGTAGAATGCGGCATGGGTGAGGATTTCAGCCATCTCTGTCCGGGTCACCCCGTTCTTTTTGGCCGATTCGAGATGGTACTTGAAAGAGGAATCGGTCAGCCCCTGAGACATGAGGGACACCACCGTGACGATGGAACGGTCGCGGAGCGAAAGCAAGTCGTTGCGGCTCCATACTTCTCCGAAGAGGATGTCGTCGTTCAGGTGTGCGAACTCGGGGGCGAACTCTCCGAGCGCGTCGCGTCCGGCGGTCTGTTGGATTTTTACTTGTGATTTTGCCATGATGGGAAAAATTAAAGTCAGTGATAGGATGAATAAAGTTTTTTGGGTTCTCATGATGATATGTTTTTTGGATTCGACATTTTACGTTCATCTCCACGATGGGGCTACGCCGTATGCCTCCTTATATATTTTAGAGAAGTGCGACAGGTTTTTGAATCCCACGTCGAAACAAGCTTCCGTCACTTTTTTCTTTCCGGATAGTATCAAGTCGCGGGCGGCTTCCAGACGGCGTTTGATAATCCACTTTTGCGGGGTCAGGTCGCTGACCTTGGCAAAGTCCCGTTTGAAAGTGGCCAGGCTGCGCCCCGTGTAGCTTGCGATTTCGTTCATGGAGAGGTCGAGCATGTAGTTTTCGTTCAGGTAATCGAGGATGTCTATCTTCCACGGTTCCACGAAATCGAACAGGGACGCATAAAGGTTCCGGTCGGTGCGGAGCAATACGTATACCCCCTCGGTCATTTTCAGTTTCAGCATGTCTTCGGAGGGTTTCTCTCCGGCTTCGAAATAAGGAATGACCGATTCGAACAGTGAACGGATGTCCGGGCGGTCGGAGGGGAGGACGCGAAGGCTTGTCTTGTCGCGCTTGGCATTTCCCGGTATGAGCCGGTTGTCGAGCGACCGGTAGAAATCCCTTAGGAAAGGCCGGGAGAATTTCAACACGATGGAGCGGTACGGTTTTCCGTTTTCCACCTTCTTGTGCAGCCACATCCGGTTGTCGCGCCGCATGAAAGCACATTCACCTGGATGCAAGACGGTTTTCTTCCCCCGTTCCTCTATTTCCAGTTCGCCGGAACATAGATAAATGAGCGTGTGTTCCCTGTTCTCGTGGGCGCATCCCCGGTCGTCGTTGAAGTAACATGCGATAAGTATGTTCGAGCAGTCAAAAACTTCCAAATGTTCCATATCGTCAACCTTTTGTTGGTGCAAATATAGTGCATTGTACGGGGATGATGTTTGTTGTAAGGCTCAAATTTTCAAAAATACTTTCTTATAGCGCAATCATGAACGACGAACCCAGTGTGAGCATGTTCATGTATTCCCCGCTGTTTTTACTATGCGACGGAAGTAAATCATAGTCGAGGAAAAAGCGGATTCCATAATGTGCTTTGGCCTTGAACGTCAGCGAAATTCCGCTTCCGAAACTGAAACCGTTTCTTGCGGTGACCGGACGGTCGGCCAGTTGCAATAACGGATAATGCACATAACCTCCCAAAAGTTTGCTGCCAATCATCCATCGTGAAGAAAGGGGATAGGAAAAATAACTTCCTCCGTAGAAAGAAATCACGTCGAACGTATTATTCTCAGCCCGGTCGGTGTTGACTATTATCGACGTGTTGGATACGGTGAACCGTCCGCCGGCACCTATGTACGGATTGAAGAAATAGGCTCCTTCCACGCCGGCCGTACTACCGGATGACGTACTGAACTCCGTTTGTTCGTCGATGTCGTAACCGCTCAACGGGATGTTTAATCCGAGGTACAGGCTCAGGAATGAAGGTTTGTCCATCCGGCTGAAAACTTCTTCGTTGGCCAAACGGTTGATTCCCTTTTCTTTGAAAATCAAGTCTGCCAGATAATAACCCAGTTCGGTGGAGAGTATGCCGATGCCTGCGCCGGTCAAGACATCACTCAGCCAATGCTTGTTGTTGGCCATTCGCATGAGTCCCGTCGCGGTGGCCACGCTGTATGCTCCGATGCCGATCCACGGACTTTTATGTCCGTATTCTTTGTTGAGCATGGTGGCAGTCATAAATGCCGTGGCAGTATGTCCGGACGGAAACGAATGCCGGTTCGAACCATCCGGACGCTCTACGTTTGTGGTCTGTTTCAAGGTGTTTACCGTAGCTCCCATCAGTAGTGTGGAAAAGGCGTCGGAAACAAGTAACCTGCTCCATGAACTGCGACTTTGTACGCCTGAAGCTTTCAGGCCGAGCATGGCTACTGCCGGAGCATACTGCATATAGTCATCCAAATGTCGGTTGAATCGGGGCAAGTATTCGTTGCGCAGGTTCCGGAAATGGTCGTCTTCTCCCTTTACAATCAAACCGCCGACAATTAACGGTACTCCGATATACGTCATCTGGTATAGGCGGGAAGAGGAGAACTTGTCAAGTCTTTGACCAAAGTTTTTTGCCATAGGAACAGGCAAACCGCCTTCTTTTCCCACCTTTATACTGTCTGACGGGTTTTGGGCCGATGAAAACGTGAGGTGGCAGATGCCGACAATATATAATGCGATTCTTTTCATGCTGTCATGATCTTCTGGATTAGGACTGCAAAGATATCGGATGACTTTGTCGAAATTTTGAAGATTTACGGGAACCTTACCGCAAATCTATGTTTTCCTTCGGAATAGGCATATGAAATATTCCAACCGTGGTAATCGCATACGGCTTTGACGATGGACAGTCCGAGGCCGTTGCCTTTTACCCTTTCCGACGGACGGTAGAAGCGGCTGAAAATCAGTTTCTCGTCCAAGGCGGTTTCGTCGGATGTGTTCATCACGACCAATTGTTTGCCGGACAGGACTATGCTTATTTCCCCTTCAGGCCTATTGTGGCGTACGGCATTCACTATGAGGTTGTTTATCATGCTCTCCAATAGGGTGCGGTTGGCTTTTACCGACAGGGAGCTTGCCGGAAAGTCCTTGTTCAGGACCAGCCCTTCGGATAGGCATTCGAGATAAGGCAAAAGTTCTTTTATCACCGTTACGACATCTATGGATTCCGTCCGGTCGAACTGGTTGTTCTTCATCTTGGCCAACAATAGCAAGTTGCGGTTCAGGCGCGACAGTCGGATATTCATTTGGTATAAATCCTGTATGATAGTGGCTTGGCGTTCGGTGATTTCCGGTTGTTGGAGCAGCAGGTCGAGCTTGCTTTGGAATACGGCCAACGGGGTTTGCAATTCATGCGAGGCGTTTTCGGTGAATTCCTTTTGCAACCGGTAGCTGTGGATACTGTCTGTCATCAGCCTTTCCAAGGTCTTGTTGAGCCTGTTGAATTCTTTTACGTTGCTTTTCGGCAGGGCAGGGTACGTCCCGTTTTCCAGTTTGAAGTGCTCTATCGCTTCCAGTGTCTTGTCGAACGGTTGCCATAGGCGACCAGAAATGAAGCGCAGCATCAATACGATGGCTGTGCCCAATACGATGGTGATGAGGGCAAACTGTATCATGATGCCGTGCAGGATGTCTTCTTCGAGGTCGAGGCTCGGTATAGGCTTCCCTACCTGTACGGCTTCGATGATGTCGATCATGTCTTCGGCATAAAAACTTTTGGTCAACCCGTAAAACAGAGGGGTGGCCAGTAAAAGCAATATCACCACACAAATGATGAATTGTGCAAGCGACTTGTACATCAAGCTTCTTTCTTTCATGGCTCAGCCCATTTATATCCCGTCCCATACACATTTTTGATGCAGTCCTTGCAACCGGCGGATGCAAGTTTGGCCTTCAGGTTTTTGATGTGTGTATAGACGAAGTCGTGGTTATCCATCATGTCGGCCATATCGCCGCTGAGATGTTCGGCCATGGCGCTCTTCGATATGACTCGGTTTTTGTTGCCGATGAGAAACAGCAGCAGTTCATATTCCGATTTGGTAAGTTCCACCGGAGTGTCGCCCACGGCGGCCGACTTGTTCAATAAGTTGATGCAGACACCGTTGCTCTCCAATATGTTATTGGCCGAGAACGTTTTGCGGCGGATAATGGCATAGATGCGCATACTCAATTCCGGCAAATGGAAAGGTTTGGCCAGATAGTCGTCTGCGCCTATTTCCAGACCTTTCACCTTGTCGTCGAGCGAATCTTTTGCCGATACGATGATTACGCCCACCGGATTGCGTTGTTTCCGGATTTCGTGCAAGAGGTCGAGTCCGTTTCCGCCCGGCAGCATAAGGTCGAGCAAGATACAGTCATACTCATACAGGTTTACTTTCATTCGGGCATCGGTATACGTGAAGGCCTGTTCGCACAAATATTTCTCACCGCTGAGGTAGGCCACGATGCTGTCCGAAAGCTTCCGTTCGTCTTCTATAATCAGGATTTTCATTAGATGTCTTATTTGTTGCAAAATTAGTTATTTGTCAGCGTATTGTTCCTTCTTTTTATAAATTAACAACATCATACAGGGCAGTACCAACAGAAGTAAGGGTAATCCGACAACGAACCCGCCAATGACCGCTACTGCCAGCGGCTGTTGCATCTGTGCGCCCAGCCCGAAGCCCAAAGCCAAAGGCGTCAGGGCGAGCACGGCACCGATGGCTGTCATCAGTTTGGGGCGGATGCGTAGGGCTATGGCATAATCCACGGCTTCTGAGACTGTCCCGCCTGTGTGCCGGTTCATTTTGTATTGCCATACGGTGAAAATGGCATTCTCGGCTATGATGCCCACCACCATGATGATGCCCGTGTAACTGCTGACGTTGAGCGGGATGTCCGTCAACCATAATGCCAGCAGGCAACCGCAGATGCCGAGCACGGAGATGAACAGTATGGCAAGCGAGATACGCCATTCGCGGAAAAGGAACATCAGGACGGCAAACACTAATAATACGGCAAGCGAGAGTATCATCAGGATCTCGTGGAATGACTGCTGTTGTTCGGAATAGGCTCCACCGTAAGAAATGCTGTAGTCCGACGGTAAATGAAGTTGGGTGCCGAGTGCGGATTGCAGGTCGGCTACGGCACTGCCCAAATCGCGGTTTTCCAACCGTGCCGTCAGCGTTATGTCGCTCTTCAAGTCTTCTCGCCGTTGTTCTATTTCGCCGGGGATGACACGTACGTCGCAGAAAAAGCCGAGCGGACGGGTGCTGCCGTCGGGCAGGAAAATGGGTTGCTGTTCCAACCGTTCGGGGGAGTTGTCTTTGAAATCCGTAAAGCGGAGCAGGATGCGGCGCATTTGTTCGCCGTCCTGCACAGAGCCTATTTGCAATCCGCCTGTCATGGCGGCCTGGGCCGGGTTCGGTTCTATCATGTTGGCCGGTTGGCAAAGGGGAATCCCGCCCGTATGGGCCGTAAGCTGTTCCTGAAAGTCGGTCAGGGTGATGCCGAATTGCGAAAGCCGGTCTTGCCGCGGACTGAAGAGCAACGAAGCGCCGGCCGGAACCAGCCCGTTGTCTATATCCACGATTCCCGGTACGGTTTTCATGATATGCTCGGCTTTTGCCGCCATGCTTTGCAGCGTTTCGTAATCGTTCCCGAAAATCTTCACCTCGATGGGTTGCGCGGTACTCATCAAATCGCCAAGCAGGTCGGAGATACGTTGTCCGAAACCGATGGTCATCAACGGCACGGATTGGGAAATCTGCCGCCGCAGGTCGCTGATGACTTCAGGAGTACTGGCCTTGCGGTTGGTCTTCAGTTGAATCAGATAGTCCCCGAAATTCGAGGGGCGCGTCTTGAACGACATGCCGAGGGCCGTGCGGCGCGAATAGGTCTGCACGTCTGGGTGTGCCATGATAATGCGTTCCATCTGGCGGCAAAGCCGGTCGGTTTCTTCAATATTCGTTCCGGTCGGCGAGTGATAGTCGAGCACGATCGTACCCTCGTCCAGGTCGGGCAAGAAACCGGAGGTAAGCCGAGAAGACGCGAACCAGCCTCCCAAGCTTAAAAGCAGGACGAATCCGGCGGCAATCAGTGGTTTGCGGTAAACCACGGTCAGGAAACGTACTTTACGGACAGAGTTCTCTTCGAGAGACTTCACGTCCAGGTTTTTCGGGCGCAACGGTTGCTTGTATCCGATGGAGAGGTGGAGCACAGGCAGGAGCAGCCATGTCACGAGGAATGAAGCCACGAGTGTAAGTTGCATCGTGTCGGACAATTCCTTGAAGAAGCTGCCGGCCAGTCCGCTCATCAGGCGGAAGGGAAAATGGATGACAATCGTCGATAGGGAAGAGGCCACCATGGCTGGGAAAAGGTTGCGGATGGCGTGGCGTACGACGGTGAAACGGTTTTCGTCGGGACGTTCTTCATGTTCCCGATATATCTGTTCGATGATGACAATGGCATCGTCGATGATGAGACCTATTGAGGCCGCCATCGCACCGAGCGACATGACGTTGACGGTGATGCCGGCCAGATAGCAAAGCAGGATACTGAAAGCCACGGTGACGGGAATCGTCAGCATGACCGCCAGGATCGACCTCCACGAACGAAGGAAGAGTATCATTACGATGATGGCCAGAAACAAGCCTTCGTAGATGGTCTTTAATACGCTGTGTATGCTGTCGCCTACAAAAGCACTTTGGTTATAGTAAGGTTTGAGTTCATACCCCTCGGGTGTAGATGCTAATTGAAAACTGCTCCATCTTTTACTTGAAACCAGCGCCACCCTTATTTTTTGCAAAAGTACATTATTGTATTAACTCTTTTTACCCTCTCATTGTTTTTTGTGTTTCTTTAAGCCTATATGATTGTCCGCTCATATTCAGCAGAAAGGCCTTATGTGTCAACCTGTCTACCATCGCTGCGACCAGCACTTTGTCTTTGATAATTTCATTCCATCTGTTGAACGCCAGATTGGTCGTAATGATTGTCGCTTTCTTTCCAGACCTGAGCGAGAGATGATTGAACAGCATTTCTCCACCTTCCTTGTCACAACTGACATATCCGAACTCGTCACAGATAACCAGGTCGTATTTCTCAAACTTGTTCTGTAGTATTCCAAGTGTTTTGGCAGACCTTGCTTCCCTGATTTGTACAAGGAGTTTGGGAACAGATGTAAACAGTACCGTATGATTACATTGGCAAGCCTTGATACCCAGCGCCGTGGCAATATGTGTCTTTCCGGTTCCCGGATTGCCATACAGTACAACATTCCTTCCCTCTCTGACAAAGTCAAGTGTTTCCAGTTCCGGCAACGCTTTCCTGGCATCGTCCGGGAGTTCCTCCGTGTCCAGTTCATGGAGGTACTTCATCTGCGGGAACCTGGCGGCCTTCATGCGTGTCCTGACGCGCAGTTCCGCCCTGCGCTGTGTTTCTTTGCGTAACAGTTCCGCAATCAGGCGCATGTGGCTCCATCCTTCTTGCAGGGCTAACGCACATACATCTTCCAGTTCATCCTTGATTCCCATCAGTTTGAGTTCTTCCACATAAGCCAAAACGATCTCCTTTTCCGATTTCATTGTTTCATTTGTTTATTGGTTTGTAAAAAGTTTATTTCCATGTTCCCCATAAGTGCAGTCAGGCTGTCAAGAGTTCCCAAGGCCGCATTTTCAATATCCTGCTCCTGGGAATCCGGATCCGTGTTTTCCGTATTCTCCGTCTTGTCCGCTCCCGATTGCAACATGGCTTTGACCTGTTCGGCCGATATCCGTCTGACACCCCTTGCCTGAAGTGACAAGGCTGCCCTGACAACTTCATCCTGTGAGAACCCGTTCTCCTTCGCATATAACAGTAGCATGACAAACGCCTTGTTCTCTCCCTGGAAATGTTTCTCATACAGTTTTCTTATCCCGTCATGTGCGGTATGCCATGCCACGGAATGTGTCAACGCCCCCGGCTTGCGGAGCAATGTGTTCAAATAATGTTCCAGACGGATACGCCAATCCCCGCCACGGTAACTCCGCTGGTGCGAGGCGACCTTTTCCTTTCCGTGAAGGATGACGATTTTCTCACTGTAGATTTTGACGCGCACCTTTTCTCCGACAAGTGTGTCCGGAACAGAACAATGGACATGCTTCATGTGGATGGTAGCCCATTTGTCTACCGTGTACTCAGCCACCTCAAAGCACCCCAGATGGCCGGGAAGTCCCTGCAGGGATGCTAAATCCGCATCGACCCGCAGGCTCTTTCCCATTGTTGACGGACTGGTATCCAAATCGTTCATCCTCTTACAGACAGCACTCAGATGTTCCTGCGCCGAAAAAACGTCCTTGAAACGGTCCGTATGGCAAAAAGCCTTGCGGCGAACAAATTCCACACTCCGCTCCACGTGTCCTTTCTCCCAGCCGGCGCGCACGTTGCAGAAGCGGTAACGGAACCGGTAGAAGTCGGCCATCCGCAGCAGGGAATCCGTAGGTGTCTTTTCTCCGCCGACGAAGGACTTGACCGCCACCCGCATGTTGTCGTACACCATCAGGGAAGGCACACCGTTTATGTCCCGGAAAAAGTTACGGTGTGATTCCATGAAAGCCAGCGTGTTCTGGTACCGGAACAGGTAGGCGTAACGTCCGTTGCTGTGTCCGAAGGTGAAGACGGCCAGATAAAACTTGGTCTTCACCCCGTCAATGAACAGTATTGCTTCTCCCCAGTCGAACTCGATCACCTCCCCCGGCTTATAAAACAACCGTATAAAGGCTTCCGGACTCTTTTTTCCTTTCCCTTGTTCCTTGCCACGTATATAATTACATACACTGGGATAGCTCACCGAATACCCCTTCTCCAAAAGGTACAGGTGAATGTCTTTTTTGAGCATACGTTGCTTACGCATACCCAGAGCCAACTTGGTATCGTTCCGTTTCAGACAGGTGTCAATCTCAGACTTCACCTGCGGAGTCAGCACCCGGGGACGGCGTTTGGAAGAATCATAGCGGGGAGGGTTACTTAACAGATCGCTGAGTGCCTCATCCGGATCTTCTTTATTTAGAGCAGCTTCATACTCAAACAATATATCGTCGACAGTGTGCCGTGAACAATGGAGTTCACGGGATATGCGACGTTTACTATAACCACATACGCGGTATAAATGGATTATCTCTTGTCTTTCTACCATAGTCTTCATTTTTGCCCTTGCATTGATAACATGCAAAGGTCTATACTTGAGCCTATGGTGGAGCTATTTTAAGTTAGAAAAGTGGCGCACTTTTCAATTAGTATATACAATACTGCTGAAATGAAGGAAACGCAGGTTACCAAAAGTACTCCTCAAAATGAATATCTTGAAGAAGAAAAACGTCTGCTTAGTATAGACGTAAATGAACTTGCCGAGTTGAATGACAATGTGTATAGATTGAGGACGGATCTTACCGCATTGGTAGATTTATTAGGAAAATACAAACTGTCTATTACTCAGGATACGCAAGAGCAGGCTGTAATATTTGGCAATACCGTTCTTGGCCGGTTCATTGATCAAATTGAAACCAAGTGTACAGAGGTAGAGCAGAGGATTACTCAAATGGATAACCGTATTTCTCTATCATATAAAGCATTTTATATTTTGATTGTCATTCTAATTGCCCTATCCTCTTTCTTGGTCTGTATGATAGTGGCGAATGTAGAATTTTTGCATTCTGGATTGGTCTGGAAGACGATTGCTTGCTGCGGATTTATAGCGATTTTGGGAATTATAATGGTGATGGTAATAATAAGGATTTTGGTGATGTAATAACGGCCAAAGAAGTTTCAACCGACTATTCTAGTCAGTTGAAACTTTATATTATATGATTTTCATTTCAGAGAATTGGAATTAATTACACATTGAAGTACCTCTAGAAATTTGACAGCATGAGCTCCATCCATTTGTGTATGGTGGAATTGAAATGAAATAGTCAGGTATTTCCTGAAGAAACGTTTTTTTATTTTTCCCCATATCAGGAATGGATTATTGAATATACCACTATACATACCAACAGCACCATCTATTTCATAATTCACAAGAGCAGAGGTACCAATAACCATACTTTCAGTTAAATCATAGTTTTCACAGTTTTCTCTTACTTGTTTGGTCAATCGGATATAATCATCGAATTGAATCAGATTTTCTGAAAAAGGAATATCACAGGAATTTATTTCACCAATTCTATTGGCTACAATCGTATTCACGGCAATTGTATCATATTGAACCAATCTGTCACCAACAGGAAGTATATAGAATTCCTTAATTCCAGAAGCTGCTTTGCCGATACACCAACACATCAACATATTCAATTTCAGTCCTTTCTCTTTACTGGTTTTTACAAGTTTAGTCACATCTACCGTCTTGAAAAATGTAACCATTGGCATAGGTGCCTGCATCCACATCTTGTATGCATATGCTCGTGTGGTCATTTCGGGATTTATTACTTTCTTCATTTCTGTAACTTTAATTCTGGTACAAAAATAAAAAGGACGTTTGAGTACGGATAGAACAAAAGAGACATTATAATGGAGTGGTAAACAAATCGGAATATGGCTCACATATTTCTCTTAGTGATAAGGGAGTATATCCGCTGAGTGTCCTAAATTCACGTATAAAATGTGACTGGTCTGAATAACCGCATTGATAGGATATTTGCGCTAAACTGATACTTTCAGGTTGGTTTTGCATAAGTTTAAGGGATTTCTGAAATCGTACGATTCGTGCATACTTTTTCGGATTCATACCGACCATGGCAAGAAAAACACGTTCAAACTGTTTCTTGCTTAGGCAGGCAATAGATGCCAGTTCAGAAATCCTAATATTAGGATTAGAATACATTTGACGGATAACTGTCATAATCCTGTCAATATCCTGTTCACGTCTTGATGTTGAATTGATTCTTAACTGTGAAAGCAACCATTGTTCTATAAGATATATACAGAAGTTATTATCTTCACAATCCAAGACTCTCGCTGCAAGACAATTTAATTCCTTATTCTCCAATCCATAACCAGATACTTCCCTATTATAGAATAGAGATGTGGGGACATTAAGAAAGGTACTCATGGCATAAGAATGAAACACTGCAACAATCATCTCTATATTATCCGTAGCACTAATATGGGACGAGAAGTTAACTTGTCCACTAATAGTCAGTTTATCCTGCTTCGTGCTTAATTCGGGAATATATAAAGCCGACTTTTTATGAAATATAATCTGAGGGCAACCAATTGGGAAGGTGTAGGTCTCGATCGGCCGATTACTCTCAAATATCCAATAGTATCTGATATAATCCCTCAACTGCTGGCATGGTTTATAAAATCTGAATCCACTTGTCATCATTCTATAAAAGTTTATTTATTTTCCGGAATTCTGTAGGACTGACATCCTTGTATTTCTTGAATAATCTGTTCAGGTGGCTTTCATCAGTGAAGCCCAGTTCTTCTACTATTTCATTTATCCTCATATCGCTATGTAGAAGTCGGCTTTCCACCATCTTCATCTTATAATTCAATATATATTGTTGCATGGTTTCATTGGTCTGCTTCTTGAAATATTTTCCAAGATAATTGGGAGAGATACCAAAATGCCGACATATTTCTTTTGCTTTAATCTTTTCCGGGAAACAGATATTGGACTGTATATATTGCAGGATATTAAGTACCAGATCTGTCGAATTGTCATCCAGCCTTTCAGGAAGAAACATGGCCACATTTCTGGCTACCACTATAATTATAGTATTAATCAATTGCGCAATTATCTCGGTACTATAGATATGCTTGTTTCGGTATTCACGCATGATAGCCTCTATCATGGGTTTGACGAGCAGTTTATCCGTGGTGTTTCTTAGGATACACCCGGGCTGATGGTTAGCATGCTGGAGAATAAACTCCAGTCTCTGAATATTATCATCACCTAAAACAGCAGAATGGATATAAATATCATTGAATTTGATATAGACAAAATTTGTTCTGTTATGAATCTCAAATGAGTGAATATCGCCGGGAGTAATCAGAAACAGATGTCCGTCATGATACGGAAACTTATGGTTGTTTATCCATTGAATTCCTG
>ENA-OVGE01000660-OVGE01000660.1-human-gut-metagenome-genome-assembly--contig:-NODE-660-length-31590-cov-16.092469_pt1 | contig 31590 bp, 22 predicted proteins | sample MGYA00237769_ERZ505417 | MGnify/ENA primary metagenome ERZ505417 (study PRJEB26158, sample SAMN06016403) | human gut metagenome | biome: human gut; feature: ankylosing spondylitis patient; material... | reverse complement strand
AATAGATTTAGGTTTTTAGTTATTAGGTTTTTAAGGTAGATTGACAGATTGTTTAGCTTAGGATGACAATGGAGGCCGTGAGGTTTTCATTCTTTCGACAAAAGTTAGTTAAACATAAGTTATTACGCTGAAGCTCGCTGATGAGTCTCAGCGTATTTTTTTTGTCTTCGCGTTTCCCGTGGTTTCTCTCTCGCGCGCCCCGACTGTTGTCCCATTCTGCCAATTTATGTCTGTGTCACGGCAAATTCCTGCGATATGCAATAGGGATTGAGTATTTTTTAGGTAACTTTGCATCGTTTTTCACATTACGCACCAGAAAATAATAGAATATGATTTCAGTAGATGGACTGACCGTTGAGTTCGGCGGCACCACCTTGTTCAAGGACATTACCTTCCAGATCAACGAGAAGGACCGTATCGCCCTGATGGGCAAGAACGGCGCAGGCAAAAGTACCCTGCTCAAGATATTGGCGGGAGTGCGCAAGCCCACACGCGGGTCTGTGTCGGCGCCCAAAGACTGCGTCGTCGCCTATCTCCCCCAGCACCTGATGACCGAAGACGGCCGCACCGTGTTTGAGGAGACCTGCCAGGCATTTGCGCATTTGCACGAGATACAGGCAGAGATAGACCGTATCAATGGCCTCCTTTCCACCCGCACCGACTACGAGAGCGATGAGTATATGCAGCTCATCGAGACGGTGTCTACGCTTTCCGAGAAGTTTTATGCCATTGACATGACCCACTTCGAGGAGGATGTCGAGAAGACCCTGTTGGGTCTCGGCTTCGAGCGCAGTGACTTCGACCGGCCCACCAGCGAGTTTTCGGGAGGATGGCGTATGCGTATCGAACTCGCCAAACTGCTCCTCAAGTCGCCCGACGTGCTGTTGCTCGACGAGCCCACCAACCACCTCGACATCGAGTCTATCGGCTGGCTCGAGCAGTTTATCATCAACAGCTCCAAGGCAGTGGTGGTCATCAGCCACGACCGCAAGTTTGTCGACAACATCACCACGCGCACCATCGAGGTCACCATGGGTCGCATCTACGACTACCGCGCCACCTACAGCCACTATCTCGAGTTGCGCAAAGAGCGCCGTGAGCAGCAGATGAAGCAGTATGAAGAGCAGCAGAAGATGATAGCCGAGACCAGGGACTTCATCGAGCGCTTCAAGGGCACCTACTCCAAGACCCTGCAGGTGCAGAGCCGCGTCAAGATGCTTGAGAAACTCGAGCTTATCGAGGTCGACGAGGAAGACACCAGCCGTCTGCGCCTGAAGTTCCCGCCCAGTCCGCACAGCGGCGCTTATCCCGTGCAGATGAGCGATGTGTCTATGTCGTTTGGCAACAAGACCGTCTTCAGCGGCGTCAATCTCACCGTGGAGCGGGGAGACAAGATAGCCTTTGTGGGTCGCAACGGCGAGGGTAAGTCGACCCTCGTGAAGTGCATCATGGGCGAGCTGCAGAACCAGGGAGACCTCAATCTGGGCTACAATGTCCAGATAGGCTATTTCGCCCAGAACCAGGCGTCGCTGCTCGACGACAACCTCACCGTCTTCCAGACCATCGACGATGTGGCCAAGGGCGACATACGCAGCAAGATACGCGACCTGCTCGGCGCCTTCATGTTTGGCGGCGAGGAGTCTACCAAGAAGGTCAAGGTGTTGTCGGGTGGAGAGCGTACGCGCCTCGCCATCCTCAAGCTGCTGCTCGAGCCGGTCAACCTGCTTATCCTCGACGAGCCCACCAATCATCTGGACCTCAAGACCAAGGACATCCTCAAGCAGGCGCTTCAAGATTTCGACGGCACCCTTATCGTGGTGAGCCACGACCGTGATTTCCTCGACGGACTGGTCAGCAAGGTCTACGAGTTTGGCCATGGCCGCGTGCGTGAGCACCTCTGCGGCATCTACGAGTTCCTCGAGTCCAAGGCTATGGAGAACCTGCAGGAACTCGAGAAGAAACACTGATGCCCGCTCGGTATCTATAGCAGAAATGCAGTGATGGCGCATATTATGATATATGTCAAGAAAGAGGCCCCGAGCAGCAGAAAGTGGCCCCAGACTATTGTCAGAACCGCAGAAGTGTAGTACCTTTGCATCATCAAAAGGTTAATAGATTGTTTAGATTAGTAGTAATAGATTTAGGTTTTTAGTTATTAGGTTTTTAAGGTAGATTGACAGATTGTTTAACCAGGATGACAATGGAAACCGTGAGGTTTTCATTCGTTTAGAAAATAAGTAGTTAAACATATCGGATACGCTGAAGCTCGTTGATGAGTCTCAGCGTATTTTTTTTGCCCATGGCGAGGGTAGGGGCTACCGTCACGATGAGGCTCATGATGCGCAGCAGCGCGGTGATGATGCAAACCGATGATACTCACTGCATCCATTGCTTTCCTGATTGCGTTTGGCGGCTCGTGCCTTCCGTTACGCGCTTCCGTGCCTTCCGATGCGTGCTTCCGTGCCTTCCGATACGCACCCTCGTGCCTTCCGATACGCGCCAGCCGGCGTCATTTCCACGCAGCCATCTGTTATTTCCTCATTCGCGGCTGTCATCTCCACGTTTCCAAGTGTCATCTCCACGTTTCCAAGTGTCATCTCCAGGTTTCCAACCATCATCTCCACGTTATTGGCGGTCATCTCCGTGTTATGCAACCCTATGATAACCAATGTGGGCGGTTTTTGCTTGGTTTGGATGGAAACGGCGAAAGGCGCTGATGTGTCGGCGGTTATGCCGTTTTTGGCCTCGGGTGGGCTGGTGATAAATTAGAAAATCCCAAAAAGAAATTAAAATTTTCTAATAATAATTGCATATTTTTCCGAAAAACTGATTACTTTTGTGGACATATATGAACCACATTATTATTATTTACAATTTTCAAGTGTTACAGTCTATGAAAAGAATCATTACTTGTCTCAGCATGCTATGTATGCTGGTAGGACTTGCCATGGCAAGTCCGGGACCGAAAGCCCTTGCGGCTTCCGCAGAGACTACGCTCTACGGAGGAATCTCAACGGGCATGAAGCCGGTCGGTATCTATTCGACCACCACGGCGACCCCGCCGACCCTAACCCCTCTTGCAAGCATTTCCAGCGTGACGCCCTCGGCTGGTGTGTACATCGATGGTTACTACCACGTGTTGTCTGCTTATATTAGGGGATCCAAAGTACTCCTTACCACGTTGGAAAAGTATGATACCAACACATGGCAAATCGTCGAGTCTCTCAGCTCCGGCACAGACGTTCCTACCTCTCTGGTTTACAACCCCAAGGATGGTAAGACCTACGGATGCTATCCCGCCAATTCCAGTCTCTTTAGGTTGTGTACGCTTGATTTGACCAGCGGTGTCAAGACCAATGGAGGTGTGCTTGACCAGCGCTATGTAGCCCTCTTTACTGACAATAGTGGCAAGGTGTATGGTATCGGTCTGGATGGTAATCTGTGCCAGCTCAATCTGGAGACCGCCGAAGCCACCGTTATCGGCGCTACCGGCGTGACTCCCTCTATAGATGTGCAGGACGCCTGTTTTGACGAGTCGACCAATACTGTATACTGGTTTGCCCACACTGCCGACGAGAGTTCGCTGTACACTGTAGATGTAACTACAGGTAAGGCTACCAAGGTGACCGACTTTGCAAGCCCCGCCATCAGATGGGCTGGTGTGTTTGCCAAGCCCGCCAAGAAAGTGGAAAAGCCCGCTTTCATCGCCAAGATGAGAACCGAGTTTGACAAGAGCAGCCTCACTGGTAAGTTTATCTTCACCATGCCCGACAAGACCGAGAGCGGTGAAGCCCTGACCTCAAACCTCTCTTACAAGTTCTTCCTCAACGACGCTGAGTACAAGACCGGCGAAGGCGCCCCCGGTGCCGAGGTCGAAGTGCCCGTTACCGTGCCTGCCGACGGCAAGTACAAGTTTGCCGTTTGTGCCAAACTCGACGGCGCCAGCGGTCTGACCACCTATATCGAAAAGTATATCGGTCAGGACTCTCCCAAGACTCCTGCCAACCTCAAGGCAGTCAAGGCCGAGGGTTCCAATGAGATTACCATCAGCTGGGATGCCGTCACAGAAGGCGTCAACGGCGGATATATCAACACTGCAGCCATCAAGTACTCGCTGGTACGCCAGCCCGACAACGTGACTGTAGCTTCAGACCTCACCACTACCTCGTTTACCGACAAGACCATCACCGCGATGAACAACTACAACTACGTGCTCATGGCCACCGACGGCGTGAAGAGCAGTGGTGCGGTGACCTCTAACGACGTGCTCGCCGGCGAAGACCTCGGTGTGGCTCTACCTTACGAAAACAGCTTCCTCGGTGAAAATGGCATGGGCTTCTTTACCACCATCGACGCCAATGAGGACGGCAACACATGGAGAAGCAACGGCAAGAACGTGTTCTACAACGCCAGCAAGGACAAAGACGCCAATGACTGGCTGGTTTCTCCTATCGTGAAACTGGAGAAGGGCAAGGCCTACCACCTCACCATGGCCCTCATGGTAAGCGACCTGAACAAGCAGGAACGCTTTGAGATAATGTATGGCAAGGAGAAGACAGCTGCCTCGATGACCAAGAAGGTCTGCAACGAGAAGGTAACCTCTACCGGCTGCTATGTAGACGAATGGATTACCGCCGACGAGACCGGCCTCTTCTATATCGGCCTCCATGTCACCTCTGAGAAGAATCAGGGTGCCCTGGCTGTCTCTGACTTCAAACTCTCTGACGGCATCAATACCAAGAGTCCTGGTGCCGCTACCGACATCACCGTGATTCCCGGCGAAAAGGGCGCACTCACCAGCGAGGTAGAGTTCACCTGTCCTACCAAGAACTTCAGCAATGGCCCATTGTTTGGTCTTTCCAAGGCTGTTGTAACCAATCTTACCACTGGCAGAGAGATTGCCACTATAGACGGTGCAGAACTGGCTGTAGGTCTGAAGGTGAAGGTAAGCGACCCCAATCCTACCACTGGCGAGAACGAGTACAGCGTAGTATGCCATAACACCTATGGCGCCGGTGTCCTGGCTACCGCCAAGGGCTGGGTAGGTCCTGATGCTCCCGGTGCTCCTACCAAGGTTCAGTGGGTACAGAAGGGCTCGCAGACCATCATCACCTGGGAGGCTCCTACCACAGGTAAGCACGGTGGCTACGTAGACCCCACTCAGATCTACTACTCTGTATACAATGCAGAGACACAGACCAAGATCAAGTCAGACCTGACCACCTGCACCCATGTAGACGCTCCTAATCTCTCTGACCTGCAGACCTCTCTCGCCTATGTGCTCTATGCCTACAACGACTATGGCACCAGCGCCCCCGCTTACAGTAACACCTCTGCCTTCGGTTATGGCTATAAGTGTCCTCTCAAGGAATCGTTTGCCAACAGAAGGCTGTCTACCAAGCCCTGGCTTATCAGCACCACATCGGGCAACAACGTATGGCAGCTGACAGCTGACCTCGCTCCCAACGTATCGTCTCAGGATGGCGACAACGGTATGGTAGGTTATAGCGCCGGCAACCCCGGTGGCGCCCGTCTCACAACGCCCATCATCGACCTGAGCACCGAGAAAAGACCCACCATCAAGCTGTGGTACTATCTCTTTGATACAGCTTCAGACCTGAAGATTACCGTGTCTAACGACTGCGGTCTGACATGGACCGACGTGGCCACTCTGCCCAAGGAAGTAGTCAAGAAGTGGACTGCGGCTACCGTAGACCTCTCTGCCTACAAGGCCTATGACCACCTGCAGATAGGTATCGAGGCTACCAACAAGACTATGGCCTCTCCTCTCTTCATAGATAACGTCACCGTGGGCAATACCTTCGACTATGACCTCGCGGTCCAGAGCCTCGTGCTGCCCAAGTCTGCCAAGGCTGGTTCGGACATCAAGGCTTCTGTCTCTGTATTCAACAACGGTCTCAAGGCTGCAGGCGCATACAAGCTGCAGTGCTATGTCAATGGTGAACTGGTCAACACACTTAACGGTAGCGCTCTGGCTGCTGATGCCCTGGAGACCTTCAATATTGATATCACCGTTCCACTGCTCGACGCCGAAGAGCTCGAGGTGAAGTGCAAGGTTGTCTATGCCGACGACGAGAACAAGGCTAACAACGAGAAGACCGCGATAGCTGCGGTTACTCCTTCCAAGTATCCCCAGCCCACTGCCCTCAAGGCCACTGCCAAGGCCGATGGCAATGTGACTCTCAACTGGGCTGCTCCTACTACCGAGTACTATGCCGAGCGCACCGACGATATGGAGAGCTACGAGTCATGGAGTGTAGGCGGTATCGTGGTTGAGGAAAACAGAGCCACTCACGAGATGATTGTCACCACAGACCGTGGCTCGCTCGGCGACTATACCCTCATCGACTGCGACCATCTGGCCACAAACTATACCTGGGGCGCTGTTGATGGTGGTCAGAGCATTCCTCACCTCGGCCAGGGTATGGTATGTCAGGTTATCGACTGCGACAAATACAACAGCAAGACTAGCATCATGGCTGCCCATAGTGGCAAGAAGACGCTCTGCTTCTGGTCATCTGTTCAGAATGATGACTACCTCATTCTTCCCGAACTTGCTCCTAACAACAAGTACATCTCTTTCTGGGCCAAGTCACTCTCCAATAGGTACGGCCTCGAGTCGTTCGACATCGTGGTATCCAAGAGCGGCAAGGAGCCTTCTGACTTCACCCTCTTCAAGTCTGTCGAGAACGTGCCTGTAGGCTACAAGACCGACCCCGAAGCCGGCTACGCTTTCTATGAGTTCCAACTTCCCGAGGACACCAAGTATGTGGCTATCCACTACAATGCCAAGGATGTGCTGGCGCTGCTCATCGACGATATCACCTGTACTCCTGCCTCTAACAAGGCCAACCTCACTCTGGAGGGTTACAATGTATATCGCAACGGTGTCAAGCTCAACGAGAGCCCCGTCACTGCCGCTACTTACAGCGACAAGATTTCGGGCGAAGATGTTTACCGCTACAACGTGACCTCTGTATTCAGCGTAGGTGAGTCGAGCTTCTCCAACACTGCTCAGGTATCTCTCAACACCGGTATCGGCGACAACGCCATCGGTGAGGGCCGCATCTACGGTGCCGAGGGTGCCATCGTAATCGAGGGTATGGCTGGCGCAGATGTTACTATCTACACTGTCGACGGTCGTCTGGTTCAGCAGGTTAAGGCCGAGCCTTCTACCCGCGTTGCCGTAAGCAAGGGTGTGTATGTAGTCAAGACCCGTGAGCTGTCTCGCGCGATTGCCGTAAGATAAAAAGACCGTCATCTCCATCGGGAGAGACGCCAAGTCTTTCCTGGAGAATGACCCGACACAATAAGAAAAGGACGTATCCTCAATCAGGGTACGTCCTTTTTTCGTGCGGAATTGTGGCAATGGGGAAGGGGAGGACCACGGGCCCCATCCCAGCCTTCCCCAAGGGGAAGGAGCGTCACGCAATCGCCTAAAGCTCAGGAGAATGGGACTCCCGCCCCTTGGGGAGGGCTGGGGAGGGGCTTCTATTGTAGCCCCCTCAAGCAGCAGCAACTCTGACGGAGTTGCGATTCCCCAGCCCAGGGTTGCGGGCGAAGCACGCTACCCTGGGTAACTGCCCCCACTAACCTGGCAACTCTGTAGGAGTTGCGATTAGCCGCAGGCGTTATACACAATCTTATGGTTTCCGCCTGCCCATTCCTACCCATTATCCTGCTACGGGTAACGCCTTCGGCTAACCGCAACACTTACAGCGTTGCTACACCTTATTATATATGTACCCAGGGTAGAGGCGCTGCGCACCTCAACCCTGGGCTATGAAATCACAACTCCTACAGAGTTGCCGGGGCTGTGTACCATCCACGATGGGCTAACATCATTATACCATTGGGTGCGCACCATCCACCATGGACTAATCATTTAATACCCACGGTAACATACCATCACCAATGGCCAAACAATCAAACATCATTGGATGCGTCACATCCACAATGGGCTAACACCAGTACCGTCCAAATATATATTGACCATACACATCGGAACATGGTACGCACCCCTGGCAACTCTGTAGGAGTTGCGTTTTCCCAGCCCAGGGTTGCGGGCGAAGTCCGCTACCCTGGGTAGCAGCCCCACTAACCTGGCAACGCTGTAAGTGTTGCGATTAGCCGTAGGCGTTACTCGTAGCAGGATGATGGGCAGGAATGGATAGGTGGATAGTATCAGATTGGGTATAACGCCTTCGGCTAAACGCAACTCCTACAGAGTTGCCATACCTTATTATATATATACCCAGGGTAGAGGCGCTGCATAACGAGCCCCTCCCCGACCCTCCCCAAAGGGCGGGAGTTTTTATAATTAGTTAATACACAGCCGAATAGAACTCCCTCCCCTTGTGGAGGGCTGGGGTGGGGCTTTAGCTGCTCGCGATGACTGTACCAGGGCACAATGCATCAACAAACGAGACAGCCCGAGACACGACGCTATTGCACCAGTCTCGGGCTATTATTCTATTTTTCCTATTCAGCGACTATTGCGCTGTATTCGGGTTATCGAGCTTATTTAAGTACAAGGCGGACTGCATTTAGTGTGATTAGTGTGGGATCTGGAATGAAATTAGTAGTGTATGTATAAAAGCCACCTTTGCTATATGATAAATCGAAAGAATAACCAGTTTGCGTATCAACAACTGGATCCGACGTCCAGTATCTTCCATAACCTGCTTCAGCATCATGCACCTTGTCTTCAACTGTAGGCAAGAATATACTATTTTCGGTATATCCAGGCTGAACTCCGGTAAACTTGAAACCAAATACATTGTTCTCTTTCAAATACTCTACTTTCACGGTATTGGTCATAAATGAATTACCGACGTTAGTTGAACCTACAAGACCTATCATCTCTTCCTTGGTAGGTAATCTCCATTTATCGCCCCATAAATTAGTATTAACGGCAGCAGTCCATGTCATTGTTCCAGCCACATTCTGCGTAGCAAACTTAGGACCGCCTGCCCACAGCTGTACCCATTCTACCGGTTTTGATATACCTTTGGCATCAGCCGATCCTCTCACTGGGCCGGTGGTCAGGGTGTAGTACTTGCCGGCTGTGAGACCTTTATCCTGGGTGGCCCTGACCAGGGTTCCGCCATTGTAGATGGCAATCTTCTCTCCTGCGGGTACTGCGATGTAATAGGTGCCGGGCTCGCTCGCGGTGAGCAGTGTTACCTTGCTTTCGCTGGTCACTACATCAAATCCGGCTTCATTATTCTTAGCTTTGAGTCCAGACACCCACTTGCCGTCGCCAATCTTGACATTGATGTCGCAAGTGGTGCTGTTGCCATCTACCTTGACAATGCGCAGGATGGCTACCTGGGGCTTGAGGGCGATGGTGAGACCATCGGCGCCGGTGGTGGCAGACGCGGTCTTGCCAGCACAGGCATAGTAGTTGGCTACGCCAGCCAAATCACCTGTCTGTCCTGCAAGATTGACAGTGTTGCCAGGGAAATAGGCGTACCAGTCGGCAGCCTCAGTAGTGGGCTGGGCATCGGTAGAGGTGAAATTATCACTCGTCTTGGTAAATGTATAATAAGATTCAACCTTAGAGTTGGTCACATTGAGCTTATCGTTGGTAAAACTGAACTTATAGGTGCCGTCATTGGGGCCTGTCATGGTGGCTCGCGAAGCGGGCTGCTCTACAGTGGCGTTGAGGGTCATGCCCTGGGTGGCACCGCCGAAATCGTCGTTGCTGCAACCAGCCATCATCATCGCTGTAGCAGCTATCAAAAACAATAATGTCTTCTTCATTTTCCTTAATTGTTAGTTCTTGTCTGTTGTATTGTTGCCTATGGAGCGTGGGGCTACTTATTCCCACACATCATCTCCATCACCGCTTGCGACTTTATCTTCTACTGAGAAACCACGACTTTCTGTGATATTTCCAGTGGCACTTCCTGCGAGGATAGCGAGGGGCTGTACGGCGAAGACAGTGGTCGCCGGCTTAATGTAATGTTGCTTGTTCATCTTGTTGAAATTCTATTTAGTTGTTATATATATATTCATGTATAGCGGCAGTGGACTCTCCATCTCCCCCATCGAGGACATGGCAAACTGCGACATAGATATAGGTAATAGTGGTGGAAAGTGAGGTTCCTGCGGCATGCCCATGCGCCATACGACTATGGTCGAAGCCTTGCAGAGGAACTCTACAGCCATCCAGCCGGTAGGTTTGATTCAGATGGATTTGAAAATCAGATTCGCAAAGGTAGTGATAAAGGCTGGAATAATGGCCGGTTTTTCATTTTTTAACACCATAAACACGTTAACTATCATGCCATAAGGGGCCATTGGCATCGCCGCGCGCCCATAGACCCTTACCCCGACGGAAGCTGTGCGGACGGCGAGAGCAGCGACCACGGGCTTCGCCATCGGCGGCAAGGGCGCTGCCGAGAGGGCACAAAAAAGCAGCCTCTGCTGCCCGAGCCTGTGGCCCAAGACAGAAAGGCTGCCTCTATATTAAGTTAATGTGCTTACGGTTAGAGTGGCTTGTACTCTACGAATGCCTCCATAGCCTCGTAGCATGCCAGTCCGAGCGAGTCGTAGAGAGCTGCAGTGGCGCGGTTGCGGTCTTCGGCACGCTGCCAGAACAGGCGCTCGTCGTTGCCCAGGAAGGGAGCGCTCTCCATCTGTGAAGAGTGCTTGAGGATGGAGTTGCGCTTGGCGCGGAGTTCCTCGGGGCTCATGGGCACACACATCTCGATGTTCTCGATTTCCCATTCAGCCCACGCACCACGGTACATCCAGATGCGGCAGTCCTTGAGCCACTCGGCACCGGCGTTCTTCTCTTCGTCGATGGCTGCAAAGACGGCGTCGGTACACTTGCGGTGGGTACCGTGGGGGTCTGCCAGGTCGCCGGCAACGAATATCTCGTGGGGCTGAACCTTGCGGAGCAGTTCGCGTACAATCTCTACATCCTTCTCGGTCATGGGGAGCTTCTCTATCTTGCCGCTCTCATAGAACGGAAGATCAAGGAAGTGAACGTGGTCGAGAGGTATATTGTTGTAAGTACATGCAGTACGGGCTTCACCACGGCGGATAAGGCCCTTGATGGTACGCACCTCGGGAGTATCTACATCGCCCTCCTTCTTGTTCTTGAGTGTCTTCTTGATGTCCTTGTACATCTTGGTGATGACCTCGTCCTTGCTGTCCATGAAGAGCTGGTTGTAACCATTGACGAAGTGCATGAAGCGTGTCACCTCCTCGTCGCCCACGGCAATGTTGCCACTGGTCTCATAGGCTACATGCAGGTCGTGGCCCTGCTTGACGAGGCGCTGGATGGTGCCACCCATAGAGATGACGTCGTCGTCGGGATGGGGCGAGAAGACAATGACGCGCTTGGGGAATGGCTTGGCGCGCTCGGGGCGATAGGTATCGTCGGCGTCGGGCTTGCCTCCAGGCCATCCGGTGATGGTGTGCTGCAGGTCATTGAATATCTTGATGTTGGCATTGTAAGCCGAACCATAGAGGGCGAGCAGCTCGGAGAGTCCGTTCTCATTGTAGTCCTTGTTGGTGAGCTTGAGGATGGGCTTGCCAGTAATCTGGCAGAGCCATACGAGGGCAGCGCGGGTGAGCTTGTCGGTCCACTTGCAGCTGGCTACCAACCAGGGATGGATGATGCGGGTGAGCTTGCCAGCGGCGGGAAGATCGATGACCACATGGGCATCGTTGTGGGTCTGGAGGAACGATGCGGGAATGGAGTCACTAATCTTGCCTTCGACCATGCTGCGCACAATCTCTGCCTTCTCCTCTCCCCATGCGGTGATAAACACCTTGCGGGCAGCCAGGATGTCGGCGATACCCAGGGTGACAGAGCATGGAGGCACAGGCTCCTGAGAGCCGAAGCTCAGCGTCATCTCCTCGCGGCTGATGGCGTCGATGAGGATGAGGCGGGCCTGAGAAGTGAGGGTAGAGCCGGGCTCGTTGGTAGCGATGTTACCCATACGGCCTACGCCGAGCAGCATCACATCGATGCCGCCAAAGGTCTGGATGCGCTGCTCATAGAGGCGGCACTGGCTCTGCACATCTTCCTGGGCGATGGTACCGTCGAGGGTATAGACATTCTGCTCGGGAATGTCGATGTGGCTCAGCAGACGCTGGCGGAGCTGGCTGATGGTGCTGTGCTGGCTGTCGGCAGCGAGGGGGAAAAACTCATAGGCGTTGAAGATAACCACGTTCTTGAAGCTGACGAGCTTCTTCTCGTAGCGGTCTATCAACTCGTTGAATACGGGGGTCAGCGACTGGCCTGTACCCACACCTAAGACACAATACTTGCCGAGCAGTTCCTTGGCCTTGATTTCGGCCACGATGGCATCGGCTATCTTCTGCGCACCTTCATCCACCGTGGGATAGATGTCGGTGAGGATGTGTTCGTCGCGTGTAATCTCGGAGCGCTCTACGGCCGTCTTGGGGTTATAAAACTCTTCGGGAACTGTGTTGAATACAATCTGCGAACTTAAGTTAAGTCTCATTGTCTTATCAGTTATAGAAGTTCTTATAAATTATCTTTCTCGATATCCTTGAAGTACTTGTAGGTACCCACCTTGAGCTCCTCGGTGGCAGCCTCATCGGCTACGATGATGGCATGGGGATGCTGCTGCAGGGCGCTGATGGTCCAGGCCTGGGTCACGGGACCTTCGACAGCTGCCTGGAGAGCGCGCGACTTGTGGTGGCCATTGACGAGAATCATCACCTCGCGGGCTGCCAGCACAGTGCCTACGCCTACGGTGAGGGCGTGCTTGGGCACCTTGTTGACATCATTGTCGAAGAATCGGCTGTTGGCGATGATGGTATCTGTAGTAAGTGTCTTGATGCGTGTGCGTGATGAGAGTGAAGAGAAAGGCTCATTGAAAGCGATGTGGCCGTCAGGTCCGATACCGCCAAGGAACAGGTCGATACCGCCTGCTTCCTCTATCATCTGCTCGTAGTGGGCACACTCGGCGTCGAGGTCTTCGGCGTTGCCATTGAGAATGTGGATATTCTCGGCGGGGCAGTCGATGTGGTCGAAGAGGTTGCGACGCATGAACGAGTGGTAACTCTCGGGATGGCTCTCGGGCAGTCCTACATACTCATCCATATTGAATGTGATGACGTGCTTGAAGCTAACCTTGCCGGCCTTGTAGGCTTCTACGAGGCAGCGATACATACCCTCGGGCGAAGAACCCGTAGGCAATCCCAACACAAAAGGTTTCTCCGCTGTAGGGGCAGCGGCGTTGATACGTTCAACGACATGATTGGCAGCCCACTGAGACAGCTGCGCATAGTCGGATTCGATAATTAATCTCATTGCTCTGATGTTTAAGTTATATTCTATTTGAATTACAAAGTTACACATTATTAATAATAAAAAGGACAAAAAACGGATAAAAAACATCCCCGCGGCGTTTTTTGTTGGTTCCGGCTGCAGCCATGAGCGCCGGCACAGCCACGACTTGGGCGGCGGGCGGCGCGGGGATTGAGGTGGGGCACGCGGGGGATGACTCGGGCGGCACGGAGAGCAGGGAGAAGAGCGCAATTTGCATCTCCGACCTGCAATAATTGGCAAAAACGGGCTGTATGTCAGATTATATGGCTATCTTTGCAGAAGATAGGCGGCACCTCAGCCATCTAAGCGAGCTTATGGCGTTCGGTTTGCACTATCTTTGCAAAAGACAGCAATACAGTTGACTTAAACAATACAATTATCATGAAACAAAGAAGGACAATATTAGTAATGTTATGCCTGATGCTTGTCACGGGCGTAACGGCGAAGCTGAAGTTGCCGGCAGTGATAACCGACCACATGGTGATACAGGCCGGCGAGGCAGTAAACGTATGGGGCTGGGCCGACAAGGGTCAGAAGGTGACGGTGACGATAGACAACCACCGCACCACCGTGCGCACGGCGAAAGACGGCACATGGTGCGCCGTGCTGCCAGCGATGAACTATGGCGGGCCCTACACCATGACCGTGACCACAGGGAAGGAGAGCCTGACCGTGAGCGACATCCTCGTGGGCGAGGTATGGGTGGCGAGCGGCCAGTCCAACATGGAGTTCCGACTGTGCAGCGCCGACAACGCCGAGGAGGCTGCGCTCTCTGCCCACAACAGCGGCATCAGAGTGTTCACGGTGGAACGCACGATGGCAAAGACTCCCCAAGCCGACGTCGTGGGCAGCTGGACGGTATCGACACCCGAGACGGTGGGCGACTTCACCGCCGTGGGCTACCTCTTTGCCCGCGAACTCGCCAAGCGGCTCAACTGCGCCGTGGGCATCATCAACACCTCGTGGGGAGGCACCGATATCGAGACCTGGATGAGTCCCAAGGCGATAGAGTCGTTCCCCAAATACAACCCGCTGGTAGAAGAGATGCGCACCGCCGACCTCGACGCCCAGGCCAAGCGTTGGCAGGTGCTCAAAGCCAAGTTTGACAAGGCCGTAAGGGAAGAGTGTGGCGAGCGCGATGGCTGGTATCGCACCGACTTTGACAAGAGCGACTGGCAGAGACTTGAAGTACCGGGACTGTGGACCATCGACACGCTCGCCAAGATGGACGGCGTGGTATGGACCACCACCCAGTTTGATGTGCCCGAAGAGTTGACCGGCAAGGAGGCCACCCTCTACATGGGCATGATAGACGATGACGACGTGACCTGGGTCAACGGCCAGCGCATAGGCGAAACCAAGGGATTTACCGTCAAGCGCACCTACACCATACCTGCTGGCGTGCTCAAGGCAGGCAAGAACGAGCTGACCGTGAAAATCATCGACGACCACGGTGGCGGCGGTTGCTACGGCCCGCGCTATCTCTACTTCATCCGCGTGGGCAGCCAGCGCATTCCCATCCTCAAGCATCCGTGGAAATACCGCATCTCTGCCGTCAAAGACCTCGAAGGCTTCGTGCCCGACAATCCCAACAAGTATCCCTCGCGTCTCTACAACGCTATGGTTGCCCCCATCTGCCGTTATGGCATCAAGGGCGTCATCTGGTATCAGGGCGAGAACAATGCCAACCGTGCCCAGGAGTACTACCGCCTCTTCCCTGCCATGATAAGCGACTGGAGAGAGCAGTGGAAGCGGCCCGAGATGCCGTTCTATTGGGTTCAGCTGGCCAATTTCATGAAGCCAGTCGACACTCCGGCGGAGAGCAGCTGGGCCACGTTGCGCGATGCGCAGAACGCCACGCTCAGCCTGCCTCATACGGGTCAGGCGGTAATCATCGATGTGGGCGAGGCCGACGACGTGCATCCCAAGGACAAGCAGACAGTGGCCAACCGTCTGTCGCTCATGGCTCTCAACCATGAGTATGGCATGCACGATGTCTATTGCGACAGTCCCCAGCCTGTAAGAGCCGAGCGTACTGCCGACGGCAACATACTGCTCACCCTCCGCAACGAAGCCGAGACCCTCGTCTGTCACGACCGCTACGGCTATGCTTGCGGTTTCGCCGTGGCAGGTGCCGATGGTGTCTACCGCTGGGCCAAGGGCGAAGTGGTGGCGCCCAACCAGGTAAGGCTAACCACCCCCAAGGGCGTCGTGCCGATAATGGTAAGATATGCCTGGGGCGACAACCCCGACGACGCCAACCTCTACAACTCAGCCGGGCTGCCCACCACCCCATTCCAAATCAAGGTGGAGCCCGCCAAGCCATAAACTACCACGACCGTATAACCCTTGCCGCACATATCTTTCATCCGCGGCAAGGGTTATACCGTCTTTATCACTGGCAGAATAGGTCCCGATGGTAAAAAAAGGGACAATTCTCTTTGTATTGTTTTCGGTTTTCACTACCTTTGTCCACATATTATATATTATAGATGAAAGAATTTGTAATTTCAGAGGTAAAAGCAGAGACTGCTATACTGGTGGGACTCATCACCAAAGACCAGGACGAAGAGAAGACGACAGAATACTTAGACGAATTGGAGTTTCTGGCCGATACGGCTGGAGCGGTGACCGTAAAGCGGTTTACCCAGAAAGTGAACGGCCCCAATACGGTGACCTACGTGGGCAAGGGTAAACTGGAAGAAATCAAGCAGTATATAGAAGACGAAGAAGACAACGACCGGGAAATCGGTATGGTTATCTTCGATGACGAGCTGTCTGCCAAGCAGATGCGCAACATCGAGAACGAGCTCAAGGTGAAGATACTGGACCGCACGAGCCTCATCCTCGATATCTTTGCCATGCGCGCACAGACCGCCAACGCCAAGACTCAGGTCGAACTGGCGCAATATCGTTACATGCTGCCTCGTCTGCAGCGCCTCTGGACTCACCTTGAGCGTCAGGGTGGTGGCTCTGGTTCGGGCGGTGGCAAGGGAAGCGTGGGACTGCGCGGCCCTGGTGAGACCCAGCTCGAGATGGACCGCCGTATCATCCTGCAGCGCATCACGCTGCTCAAGCAGAGACTGCTGGAAATAGACAAGCAGAAGACTACACAGCGCAAGAACCGCGGCCGCATGGTGCGCGTGGCGCTCGTGGGCTATACCAACGTGGGCAAGTCGACCATCATGAACCTCCTGGCCAAGAGCGAGGTATTTGCCGAGAACAAGCTCTTTGCCACCCTCGACACCACGGTGCGCAAGGTGGTAATAGACAATCTCCCCTTCCTGCTCGCCGATACCGTAGGATTTATCCGCAAGCTGCCCACCGACCTGGTAGACTCCTTCAAGTCGACCCTCGACGAGGTGCGCGAAGCCGACCTGCTGGTCCACGTGGTAGACATCTCCCACCCCGACTTCGAGGAGCAGATAGAGGTGGTCAACCAGACCCTCAAGGACCTCGACTCGGCCGACAAGCCTATGATGCTTGTCTTCAACAAGATAGACAATTACCACTGGGTCGAGAAGGAGGCAGACGACCTCACCCCGATGACCCGCGAAAACGTTACGCTCGACGAGCTGCGCCGTACGTGGATGGCCAAGATGAGCGACAACTGTATCTTCATCTCTGCCCGTGAGCGAGAGAACATAGACCACTTCCGCGATGTGCTTTATCGCAAAATCCGCGAGCTCCATGTTCAGAAATATCCCTACAACGACTTTTTATATCCATCTGAAGAATAAGTATAACTTTTTTATCCATGAACTATGCAGCGACTATTAAGCGAACAGGAGATTAATATCCTGGAACTCAATGGCTGCCAGGCTGAAGACTGGACTGCCGTAAGCGTGAGCGAAGATTTCACGCCCGACTATCTGCGCAACGTGATGTTCTACGGCGACGTCAGCCTTGGCGTCTTCGAGCGTACCATTGAGGTGAGCCCCGGCTTCAGCAAGCACTCGGGCATACGCAATGCCACCCTGCGCAATGTGACTATCGGCGACAACTGTCTGATAGAGAACATAGGCAACTACATCAACAACTACACCATCGGAGCCAACTGCTACATCTCCAACGTCTGTGTGATGGAGACCATCGAGGGCGCCACCTTCGGCCAGGGCAACGTGGTGTCGGTGCTCAACGAGGTGGGCGAAGGCAACATCATGATGTTCGGACTCCTGAACAGCCAGTTTGCCGCCTTCATGGTCAAGCACCACAGCGACCATCACCTGCGCGACACCATCTATCGGCTCATACGCGAGGAAATCAACTGCACCATGCCCGACCGTGGCACCATCGGCGAGAGAGTCAAGATCGTCAACACCAAGGAAATCATCAACTCGGTGATAGGGCCCGACTGCGAGATAAGCGGTGCCTCGCGACTCAGCGACTGCACCCTGCAGAGCGTAGGACAGCCCGTCTATATCGGCACAGGTGTAATCTGTGAAAACTCCATCATCTCCGACGGCTCGTCGGTCATCAACTCGGTCAAGATGCAAGACTGCTTTGTGGGCGAAGCCTGCAAGATAAGCAACGGATTTACCGCCTCGCAGAGCATCTTCTTCGCCAATTCATATATGAGCAACGGTGAAGCCTGCGCCGCCTTCTGCGGACCCTTTACCGCCTCACACCACAAGAGTTCGTTGCTCATCGGCGGACAGTTCTCTTTCTACAACGCCGGTTCTGCCACCAACTTCTCCAACCATGCCTACAAGATGGGCCCCATGCACTACGGCATACTCGAGCGAGGTGCCAAGACCGCCAGCGGAGCCTACATCCTGATGCCCGCCAAGATAGGCACGTTCTCCGTGTGCTTCGGCAAACTGATGTATCATCCCGATACGCGTTGCATACCGTTCTCCTACCTCATTGCCTATGGCGACACGATGTATCTCTCGCCCGGACGCAACCTCACCACGGTAGGTCTGTATCGCGACATACGCAAGTGGCCCAAGCGCGACATACGTCCGCTGAGCAAGCACCGCAGCATCGTCAACTTCGACTGGCTCTCGCCCTTCTCCGTCAACGAGGTCATACAGGGCAAAGCCATCCTGGAGCGGCTGCGCGAGGCATCGGGCGACAACGTGTCGACCTACAACTACCACGAGTATGTCATCAACGCCTCGTCGCTGCGCATGGGCATCAGCCACTACGACATGGCGCTGCGCATCTATATGGGTGCCGTGGTCAAGCGTGTGCTCAAGCGCTACGGAGCCGTAGAGCCGCCCGCATCGACCATAGGCGAAGGTGCCTGGAGCGACCTCTCAGGACTCTTGCTGCCCGAGAGCGAGGAACAGCGGCTTATCGAGCAGATTAAGGACGGCACCCTCGACGACGTGCAGAGCATCATCGACGAGTTTGTGGCCATCGACGGCCGTTACCGCGACTATCAGTGGGCGTGGACTTACAGACTTATACTCGATTATTACCACATAGACCACATCACCCAAGCCGACATAGACCGCATACATACCGACTATGTAGAGGCGCGCCGTATGTGGATAAGCGAGATACGCAAGGACGCCGAGAAGGAGTTCAATATGGGCGACGTGGAGCGCGAGGTCTTCGACGACTTCATCAATCTGCTCGACCACGAGATAGACTACGAGAACTGACGCCACTGTCAAAAAGTATGTTAAAATCGTCACAATTCCAGCCGTTCATGCGTCTATTATAATAATAGGTAACAATATTATCATCAAATATCAATATGAACAGAACCTTTATGAGTATGCTGGGCCGCGGCCTGGCTTTAGGTTTGGTCCTGCTGGCCTCGGCACTGCAAGCCATCGCCAAGGACTACAAGTACCAGACCGTTAAGGGCGACCCCATGCAGAGTCGCATCTACACGCTTGACAATGGTCTGAAAGTGTATCTGAGTGTAAACAAGGAGAAGCCACGCATCCAGACCTACATCGCCGTGCGCACCGGCTCGCGCAACGACCCAGCCGAGACCACCGGTCTGGCTCACTATCTGGAGCACCTTATGTTTAAGGGAACCCAGCAGTTTGGCACCACCGACTACGCCAAGGAGAAGCCCTACCTCGACGAGATAGAGCAGCGCTACGAGAGCTACCGCAAGATGACCGACCCCGAGCAGCGACGCAAGGCCTATCACGAGATAGACTCGGTATCGCAGCTGGCAGCCCGCTACAACATCCCCAACGAGTACGACAAGCTCATGTCGTCTATCGGAGCCGAGGGCACCAATGCCTACACCAGCAACGACGTGACCTGCTATGTCGAGGACATTCCCTCCAACGAGGTGGTCAACTGGGCCAAAATCCAGAGCGACCGCTTCAAGCACATGGTGATACGCGGTTTCCACACCGAGCTCGAGGCTGTCTACGAGGAGTTCAACATAGGACTCGCGCAGGACAACCGCAAGATGTGGGGAGCACTCAACAAGCTGCTCTACCCCACCCATCCCTACGGCACGCAGACCACCATCGGCACACAGGAGCACCTGAAGAACCCCTCGATAGTCAACATCAAGAACTACTTCAGCCGCTACTACGCTCCCAACAATGTGGCTATCTGCATGGCGGGCGACATGGACCCCGACAAGGTCATCGCCACCATCGACCAATACTTCGGCGACTGGAAGCCCAATACCAACCTCAGCCGTCCGGAGTACGCGCCAGAGAAGCCCATCACCGCCCCACGCGACAGTAGCGTCATTGGCCAGGAGGCCGAGATGGTGGCTATGGCATGGCGTATGCCCCAGGCCAACAGTGCCGCTGCCGACACGCTCGAGCTCATGGGCCGACTGCTCTACAATGGCAAGGCGGGTCTGATAGACCTCAACCTGGTACAGCCCATGAAGATTATGGGTGCCTATGCCGGCTACCAGGGTCTGCACGACTACGGCAGCTTCAACCTTATCGCCATCCCCGTAAAGGGACAGAAGCTCGAAGACACCCGAGCCCTGCTGCTCGACCAGGTGGAGCGACTGAAGAAGGGAGAGTTTGACGACAATCTACTCGCTTCGGTCATCAACAACTACAAGGTGCAGCAGTACCGCGCCCTGGAGAGCAACGACTCGCGCGCCGACATGTTTGTAAACGCCTTCATCAACGACCAGAAGTGGGAAGATGTGGTGACCAGCCTCGACCGCATCTCACGCATCACCAAAGACCAGATTGTGGCTTTTGCCAACCGCTACTTCTCGCCCGAGAGCGTAGTGACCGTCTACAAGCGTCAGGGTGTAGACTCTACGCAGAAGAAGATAGACAAGCCAGCCATCACCGCCATCCCCAGCAACCGAGAGTATCAGAGCCAGTTCCTCACCGACATCAAGAACGCTGAGGTGGAGCCCATCCAGCCCCAGTTTGTAGACTTCAAGCGCGACCTCACCTTCGCCAAGACCAAGAAGGGACTGCCCGTCATCTACAAGCACAACACCGAGAACGGACTCAGCACCATGGTAATGCGCTGGGAGTTTGGCTCATCAGCCGACAACCGCTACCCCATTGCCACAGACTACCTCAGCTACATCGGTACCAAGAGCAAGACGCTGGCCGACATCAACAAGGAGCTGTACCAGCTGGGATGCCAGACCCGCTTCAGCGTGGGTACATACAACCTGAGCCTCATCATCAGCGGCCTGGACGAGAACCTGCCCAAGGCACTCGCCATAGCCGAGGACATGATGCACAACGCCAAGGCCGACAAGCAGGCCTATGACGACGTGGTAGGTCTCTATGTCAAAGACCGCGAAGACAGCAAGAAGAACCAGCGCGCCAACTTCAACGCCCTGCGCGCCCTGGCTCAGTATGGCGAGTACAACAGCCAGCTCAACCAGATGAGCATTGACCAGATGCGTGCCACCGACCCACAGACCCTGATCGACCTCATCAAGGCTCTGCCCGGATACAAGCACGAGATACTCTACTATGGCCCACGCAGCGTCAAGGACCTCACAGCCATCATCGACAAGCAGCACGCCACTCCCAAGAAGATGGCTGAGCCGCTCAAGAACCGCGACTACATGGAGCAGACCACTCCACAGAACGAGGTGTGGATTGCGCCCTACGACGCCAAGAACATCTATCTCGTAATGTATCACAATGAGAACAAGTCGTGGAACCCCGACGAGGCAGCAGTAAGCTCCCTCTTCAACGAGTACTTCGGCGGAGGCATGAACACCGTAGTCTTCCAGGAGCTGCGCGAGGCCCGCGGACTGGCATATAGCGCCAGCGCGTTCTACAACAACTCGCCAAAGCCCGGGCATCCAGAGTACGGAATTACCTATATCATCTCGCAGAACGACAAGATGATGGACTGCATACGCACCTTCAACGAGATACTCGACACCATCCCGCAGAGCGACAAGGCGTTCAACCTGTCCAAGCAGGCTCTCACCAAGCAGCTGGCAAGCAACAGAGTCACCAAGTTTGGTGTCATCAACGCCTATCTCGAAGCCCGCTTCAAGGGTATCGATTACGACCTCAACGAGAAGATTTACCAGGCACTGCCCAGCGTGACCCTCAAGGACGTGGTCGACTTTGAGCAGCGCACCATGGCCAAGAAGCCCTACCGCTACATCATCCTGGGCGACGAGAAGAGCCTCGACATGAAAGCCCTCGAGAAGATTGGCCCCATCCACCGCGTGACCACTGAGCAGATATTCGGTTATTAATATCCACACGTTACCCTATAATGACCTCGGCAACGCCCTGTGGCGCTGCCGAGGTTTTCTTTTCAACACCCGACATGAAAACCAGAACCATTGCCATCATCATCGCCTTGCTGCAGACCATCGCCGCAGCATGCCAGAGCGAAAGCACCCTGTATGGGCATGCCATGAACTTCGCCCGACAAGGCTGCAAAGACAGCCTCTTCTACAGTCTCGACCGTATGGCCACTCTCTACGGAGCCCGGGATGCTGACCTCTTGCCCGAACTGCTACTCGAGCCTCGGTTAAGGCCCTACCACAACGACAGCCGATGGATCCAGGTCAAAGACCGATTGCGCAAGGCAAGGATAGAAGCAGCGTCAGAGTCGCCGCGACCATGCCAGACCGACACTGCCACCAAGCTCGACAACACCCCCATCTTAAACAGCTACGACATAGACCTGACCATAGACGTTGCCGCCAAGCGCATCGATGTGCGGGCCGACATTGACATCGACTTCCGTGGCAACAGCCATGCCGACCTCTATCTGTGGCGATATACCCAGCTGTCACGAGTGGCTGTCAATGGACAAGCCGCCCGCTACGAGTTTGCCAAAGACATCGAGGCACCCTGGATAAGCCCATCGGGACGGCTTCGAATAGACGCCGGGACAGCGCGGGGAGCGGCGCGCATCACCACTGCCTATACCTGCCGGCTCGACAGCATACCCGAAGATGGTTTTGCCGCCTGCGACAGCAGTCTGGTCATGCTCACCTACTACATGGGGTGGTATCCGATAGACATCGACCACGAGACGTCGACCGCCAACATAGACATCCACATCACCCCAGGCTTCGAACTTACCGGCTCGGGCATCATCAGCCGCAAGGCCGACTCCTGGCACATGGCGCAGCCCTGGGAGGGCTTCGACTACACCATCATCGCCTCGCCCGACCTCAAGCAGAAGACCGTCAGCCACAACAAGCGTAAGATTGAGGTGGTATCGCTGGGCTTCCCCGACGCCGATGCCGACTCGGTGGCTGTCCGCAGTGCCGAGATAATGGACTACTATACCCGTCTGTACCGCCTTGAGCCCAACGGGCGCCAGCTGCGTATATTCCTCTTTCCTGCAGGGGGCGGCGGTGCCTACAGCCGACGCAATTTCATCGTCTGCTGCTGTCAGCGCTACAACGAATGGCTGTACCAGCTGCTTGCCCATGAGATTGGGCACTTCTGGTGGTCATCGGCACCCACTGACCAGTGGGAAGACTGGCTCAACGAGAGCTTTGCCCAGTACAGTTCGCTGTGCGCCATAAAGCAGCACTTGGGGTCTGCCGTCTACGATGACTATATAGAGGCTTACCGCGAGTGGGCACGCACAGCCTGCCCAATACGGGGCTTGGACCGCCAGGCCAATGGTGCCTTTTACACGTTTTACCACAAGGGTGCCGTGCTGCTCTACGACCTGCAACAGCGCATTGGCGACAAGGCTTTCTTCGACCTCATGCACCATCTTGCTGCCAAGCGCATAGGCAGCCAGCACGACTTCGAGGCAGAGACAAGCCGACGGCTGAGCCATGACGACTGCCTCTGGATAGAGCGCCGGCTGAACCAGTAGCACCATCCATAGCGCAAGGGCGATGACGCCCGCCAGCATACCGACCCTACAAGACCACGAGAGCAGCCCCCACAGGCTGCTCTCTGTCGTTGGCGGCGCTCTGCCGGGCCCACTGGCTGAGCCACGGAGCCACATTGGCGGCTCGTGTCATACGATACGTGGGCCCGTGACTTATGTTACGAGGACACGTATCGTAAGGCACGTGCGCCCGTAACATAAGATACGAACCGACAGAGGTCAACAGGAGGCCGGCAGACGCCTGCTGCACAACCACTTGCGACGCCCCGACGCCTCGCAAGGGCATGATGGCGATGGCGGGGCGTAACGCGGGGGCTGCAAGGGGGCTATCCTAAAGTTTAGGGGCATAAGTACACGCCATGTCGGATATTTTATATACCTTTGCACCCGATTACAATTATAAGAGTGTTAATAGGATAACCCTTCATCGTGTAAATTATGGTCAGACAATGCTTCATCCTCTTCGGATGTATGGCTGCGGGCGAGCTGATAACGATGCTCACCGGAGTGAAACTGCCTTCAAGCATCATAGGTATGCTGCTGCTCACGCTGCTGCTTAAGGTAAAAGTGATAAAACTGGAATGGGTAAGAGGTCTTACCGACTTCCTGATAGCCAATCTGGGCTTCTTCTTCGTGCCGCCAGGCGTTGCGCTGATGCTGCACTTCGACCTGATTAGGGCAGAGCTCCTGCCCATCGTCGGCGCCACACTGGTAAGCACCGCCCTGGTGCTGCTGGTCACGGGCCACACCCACCAGGTGGTGGCAAAGGGCGAGAAGAAGATTACTAACAAAATCAAGGACAAGATGGAAGAAAGGAGCAAGCATGATTGACCAAATCCTGACCAACGAGTACTTCCTCCTGGCGCTCACCTTCGGCATCTACCAGGGCGCCAAGATGCTGCAGCGCCGCACGGGGTCCATCCTGCTCAACCCTATACTCATAGCGATAGGGCTGATGATCGCGTTTCTCACGGCTTGCGACATACCCTATGACACCTACCACAAAAGCGGACAGATGATAGAGTTCTGGCTGAAGCCTGCGGTGGTAGCTCTGGGAGTGCCGCTGTATCTGCAGCTGTCGCAGATCAAGAAGCAGATATTGCCGATACTGGCTTCACAGATGATGGGGTGCATCGTGGGCATCATCAGCGTGGTGGCAACAGCGCGCATGCTCGGCGCCTCGCGCGAGGTGGTGGCGTCGCTCGCCAGCAAGTCAGTGACCACGCCCATAGCGATGGAGGTGACGCAGGCACTGGGCGGCATACCGTCGCTCACGGCAGCCATCGTCGTGATAACCGGACTCATAGGCGGCGTGGTGGGCTTCAAGCTCATGGCGGTGGGCCATATACACAACCCTATGGCAAAGGGTCTGTCGCTCGGAGCGGCATCGCATGCCGTGGGCACATCGGTGGCGATGGAGCGCGACGAGTTTGTGGGAGCCTACGCCAGCCTCGGACTCACGCTCAACGGCATACTGACCGCCCTGCTTACCCCCTCAGTCGTCGAGTTGATGAGCTGAGAGCGCCCAGCAGCATACGATCTATAGGAACCTAACAATAAGAGCAGCCCCGATGGGCTGCTCTTGTCGTTAAGGCCATGACGGCCGATATATCTGTGTAGAGAGAGGGGCTCTACTCGTTGAATGTCACGCAGGCGGGCATCTTGGTCAGTGGCTTCTGGGCAAACGGACAGCCAATGAACATCATGTAGACATCGTCGGGTATGTCCTTGTACTGCACGCCGATGGCTGCCTTGCGCAGAGACTTGCAGTTCTTGAACGCCCACATATCTAACGCCACGCGGCTGGGCAGCGAGACCGAAGTGAGTCTGTTGCAGTCCTCAAAAGCGCCACTCCGTATCTCCTTGAGGCTCTCGGTCAAGGGCACAGAGGTCATGGCAGTGTTGCAGAATGCGTTTTCCTTGATGACAGCTACCGACTGGGGCAAGTCGACATGGGTAAGCGAGGTGCAGTCTCTAAAGGTAGCTTCCTCCAGCTCGGTGAGGTTTTGGGGCAGGGTCACGCTGGTGAGCGACTTGCAACCCCAGAACACCGTATTCTCCATTGTTTCCACGCGGTTGGGCAATACGGCTTCGGTGAGCCCGGTACAACCCGAGAAGACGCCACGTCCTATGGTCTTCACGCTGTTGGGCAGGACGATGCGCTTGAGTGCGGGATTTGCACCGAAGGCGTGGGAGTCTATCTTGGTCACCGTGGGCGGTATGCTGATTTCTGAGATGCGGGTTTCGTAGAACGCGTGGGTGCCAATGACCTTCAGACCCGGCGAGAGTGTCACCGACCGCATCTTCATGCCTTGGAAGGCGCTTGCGCCGATTTCCGTCACGCGGAAGACGCAACCTGCATAGCGCACAGTGGAAGGCACGGTATAGTCCTTGCCTACCGACTCGTCATTGTCCAGCCTCTCGAGGGTTGCTGTGCGGTCACCGAAGTGCAGATTGAACCACATCTCGCCGATATGCATCTTATTATCATACGCCGAGTTGCCCTCATACACACGCACTGTAACCTCCTTGGTCTTGCGGTCTATGCTTTTGAAATACTCTACGGTCTTTTCATCCAGCCCTGGGTACAAGGGCGCCAGGTCTGACTGCATGGCATGCTTGAAGAATTCGTCCTCCAGCGGCTCTGCCGCTTCGTAGTAGCCGTCTTCGTTCTCGAGGTCGCTGAGCAGATATTCGACTGCTTTGTCGAGAGCATGATGACGGCCGGACATTTCATCGTTAATCTGCTCACGACGCACGAGCACCGGCTCACACGATGGTTTGCCATCCTGGACCCAATTGTTAATCATCGCATACTCTTCGGCGAGGGTGGCGTTGTCCATTTCCTGTGGGAAAGGGAGTGAACTAAACCAGGCGGGCTGCTTGGGACACTGCATAGGTGGCTTGGGGGTATGCTGGGTCTTGCGTCCCTCCCACGTCGAAGGTCCCAGACCTCGGTAGAGTTTGATGGTGATTTCCTTTTTAGCAGGTTTTACCTCGCGACGCTGGCCAGTGGCGGCACGACTGGTCGCCTGGGCTCGGGAGCGTCGGCTGTTGCCACTCTGCGAGGCATGGCCGCCGGTCACACGGTTCTTGGCTCTGTTTACTACGCGTTCTGGATTTGAAGCCGCGTCGGTCACGTCTTTCACGGGATTAGGAACGGCATCTTTGATGATTTTCATTCCCTTCTTCTTTAGCTTGTTGAGAAAACCCTGGGCAGGCGCCTCTGTGACTCCGATGGTCAGGCATACAGCCGTCAGGAGTAATAGTCGTTTTGCATTCATATTGCTTTTAGGTATGGTTGCGTATAACGACAAAAGTACTAATTAGCAGAGACACCTGCAAATAAATGTTGACTTTTTTCCCACCTCCGGTGCATTTTTCGATTATCACGCGCCCACTCTGCCAACAAGAAATGAGTAACATGCGCTTCGATATTCTCTATATACTCGCATAAGAAGATACAAAAAGTGATTAGCTTATTTCTTGTCGATATATAACACCTCTTCTTCATTGCTCTCTTCGAAGAACCACACAAGCAGTTGTTTTTTTACCGCCAACGGCGGACTTTTTGAACGGCCAACGGCCGCTTTTTTTACCATGCCGGCTGTTGTCGCCATGCGGCGCATGGCGTTGGGGATGGTGGTGATGACAAGGAGGAAAACTCGTTTTCCAACTGGCGTCACCGCCGTCAACAAAAAGGCGAAGCCGACAACAGCCGCCATGGCTTTTTGTATTTATATCATCCTATATATTATGTCCTGCTGCAGGTAACGCCTACGGCTAATCGCAACTCCGTTACCTTTCCGCTCCGCGCCGGTGACCTTCGGTTCAGAGTTGCCCCTATCTACGACCAAGGCTGGACCCTACACGGTGGTAGCGTCCGGCCCTGGCTGTATCTGTGCGCCCGTTATGGGCGGCTGCGTCATTATAATATAATAAGGTGTACCCTCTCTCGCCGCTCAGACCATTCCGCCGAGCTGGCGCTTCAGCTCCTGCAACTGCGAGCGCACGGAGATGAGCGTCTCGAGCACCTCGCTGCTGCGGTCGGCGCCCCGGCGGTTTTCGTTGAGCATCTTGCGGGCGGCGGCGAGCTTGAAGCCACGCACCTTGACCAGATTGTATATCGTCTTGAGCAACTCCATATCCTCGGCGGTATACTGGCGCACCTTGTTGAGCGCCTGGGTCTTCGGCTTGAGCTGTGGGAACTCCTTCTCCCAGTATCTCAGCGTGCTCTCGTTGACCCCCAACTGCTGGGCCACTTCCTTGATGGAGTAGTACAATTTCAGTTCCTTGTCCTTTTTAAGCATCTTACTTGTAGCTTTTTATTCCAATTTCTTGCAAAAATACTCAAAACTTGGTAACTTTGCAAGTGTTTTCATAAAATGTTGAATATTAAGCATAATAAAAAGCAAAATAAAGATGATGACAGCTAAAGAAATCCGCGACTCGTACAAAAAATTCTTCGAGTCTAAAGGACACGTTATCGTTCCGTCGGCCCCGATGGTAATCAAGGACGACCCTACGCTGATGTTTACCAATGCCGGTATGAACCAGTGGAAAGATATCATACTGGGTACCAAGGACCCCGAGCCACGCCGCCGGGCCGACACGCAGAAGTGTCTGCGCGTAAGCGGCAAGCACAACGACCTCGAGGAGGTTGGCCACGACACCTACCACCACACCATGTTTGAGATGCTGGGCAACTGGAGCTTCGGCGACTACTTCAAGGAGGGTGCCATCGACTATGCGTGGGAGTATCTCGTCGACGTGCTGCATCTCGACCCCAACGACCTCTATGTCACCGTCTTCGAGGGCTCACCCGAAGAGAATATCCCCCGCGACGAAGAGGCTGCCCGCTACTGGCTCAAGCACGTGCCCGCCGACCACATCATCAACGGCAACAAGCACGACAACTTCTGGGAGATGGGCGATACCGGCCCCTGCGGCCCCTGTAGCGAGATTCACGTAGACTCTCGCCCCCTGGACCAGCGTGGCGACGTGCCCGGCCGAGACCTTGTCAACAAGGACGACCCACAGGTCATCGAGATATGGAACATCGTGTTCATGCAGTTCAACCGCAAGGCCGACGGTTCGCTCGAGCCGCTGGCTATGAACGTCATCGATACCGGTATGGGCTTCGAGCGTCTGGTGCGCATGATGCAGGGCAAGCACTCCAACTACGATACCGACATCTTCCAGCCCATCATCAAGGAGGAAGAGCGCATCACCGGCAAAAAATACGGTGAGAGCGAAGAGACCGACGTGGCTATGCGCGTAGTGGCCGACCACCTGCGTGCCGTGGCGTTCTCTATCGCCGACGGTCAGCTGCCTTCCAATGCCAAGGCTGGCTACGTCATCCGCCGCATCCTGCGCCGTGCCATCCGCTATGCCTATACCTTCCTCGGACAGAAAGAGGCATTCATCTACCGTCTGCTGCCCGTGCTCATCCAGGAGATGGGCGACGCCTTCCCCGAGTTGCCAGCACAGCGCGAGCTCATCGCCCGCGTGATGAAGGAAGAGGAAGACTCGTTCCTCCGCACACTCGAGAAGGGTATCAATATGCTGCAGACCGCTATGGACCAGCTCAAGGCCGAGGGCAAGAACCAGCTTGACGGCGTTCAGGCATTCCGACTCTTCGATACCTATGGTTTCCCCCTCGACCTCACCCAGCTCATCTGTCGTGAACACGGTTTCACCGTCGACGAAGAGCAGTTTGACGCCGAGATGCAGAAGCAGAAAGAGCGCGCCCGCAATGCCGCTGCCGTAGAAAATGGCGACTGGGTCGACGTGGCCGAAGGCAACCAGCAGTTTGTGGGTTACGACTACACCGAATACGAATGTCACATCCTGCGCTACCGCAAGGTGACTCAGAAGAAGAACACCTTCTACGAGCTGGTGCTCGACTATACACCCTTCTATGGTGAGATGGGTGGCCAGGTGGGCGACACCGGCGTGCTGGTAAGCGAGGACGAGACTGTAGAGGTAATCGACACCAAGCGCGAGAACAACCAGTCTATCCACATCGTCAAGGCTCTCCCCAAGAATATCAACGCACAGTTTATGGCATGTGTCGACACCGACAAGCGTGCCGGCAGTGCTGCCAACCATACCGCGACCCACCTGCTCGACTATGCGCTCAAGCAGGTACTGGGCGACCACGTAGAGCAGAAGGGCTCGTATGTCAGTGCCAATACGCTGCGTTTCGACTTCTCTCACTTCCAGAAGGTTACTGATGACGAACTGCGTCAGGTTGAGCGTCTTGTCAACGACATGATACGCCAGGACATCCCTCTCGACGAGCATCGCGACACCCCCATGGAGGAAGCCAAGGAACTGGGAGCCATCGCCCTCTTCGGCGAGAAGTATGGCGACCGCGTGCGCGTGGTCCGCTTCGGCCCCTCATGCGAGTTCTGTGGTGGTATCCACGCCCAGAGCACTGGCCGCATCGGTATGTTCAAGATCGTCAGCGAAAGCTCGGTAGCCGCCGGCATCCGCCGTATCGAGGCACTTACTGGCAAGACTTGTGAAGAGGCTTACTACGCTCTCGAAGACAGCATGCGCCAGATTAAGGCTCTCTTCAACAACGCCAAAGACCTGCAGGGCGTCATCGCCAAATATATCGAGGAGCACGACGCCATGAAGAAGGACATCGAGGCATTCCGTGCCCAGGCTGTAGAGCGCATGGCGAAGACTCTGGTAGAGAAGGCCAGCGTCGTCAATGGCGTCAACGTCATCAAGGCGGTCATCCCCTTCGAGCCATCGGCAGCTAAGGATCTGGTGTTCAAGATCCGCGAGGCTCTGCCCGAAAATCTGCTCTGCGTCATCGGCTCTACCGCCAATGAGAAGCCTATGCTCTCTGTGATGCTGAGCGACGACATGGTGAGCAGCCATGACCTCAACGCCGGCAAGATGGTACGCGAAGCCGCCCGCCTCATCCAGGGTGGTGGTGGTGGTCAGCCCCACTACGCCCAGGCTGGTGGCAAGAACCTCGACGGTATCTCTGCCGCTGTAGACAAGGTAATCGAGTTGGCCAATCTGTAAGCAGACATCTACTGAGTACATATAAAGCAAGTGGCAGCCCATTCCGGCTGCCAATTTTTTTGTTACTCCGTTTGTCAAAGCCAAATCGGTCATTAGGGCTTGTTTGGGTTTTGCTCTTGCTTGACTACATCGGGACGCGGCAGGCTTCAGCATATTATTTTCGCCCCCAGCCATCACTTTCCTGCCAATTTTCTTTGCGCGTGTGTACATTATTATTATATTTGCAATGTAAACATCTTAACCCCAGTCCATGCGCCGCCAGATTGTCATAATGCTGTTGGGGCTCATGACCATACTGAGCCTCTCTGCTTTCGCCAATGTCGAAAGCAGAGAGAGTAATCACGCTACCCAACCCTACAAATACATTACTCTTATGGAAAAGGAAAAAGACTTGGTGCCCACTTTACCCGACCAATAAATAAAATTCTTAATCTCAAAAGTAGATAATATGTATAGGCTTATAACTTTTATACTTTTATGCGCGAATATATGCATCGCAGATATATTTGCCGCTACTGTAAAGGAGTGTGAAGTGGACAGTATGTACAACGACACGCTCATCGTAGGCAAGAAAGTGATATGCGGGCAAAAAATCTATCCACAAAGAGATGATGTCATAACTGCGTGCTTGGCACACGAAAGAAGATTATACCTTGTAGGGAAGTTGAAAGACACTCTTCTCGTCATCACCGATGCCCCTGCTCTTTTTTCTAATGATGCATTCTGCGATGTCAACTTCAAGCATTTCAAGAGCCCATACTATAAATGTATCAAGAAAAAGCAGGGGAAGACACGGTATGTACATGTAGTCAACAAAACAGACACTTTGATATTCAAGAAAAACGACAACAAGTCCAGCTACAGTTTGCAAAGAGGAATATCAAATGGTCGTTGCTTATCACAATACTCTGTTAATTCTTATGTAATCGATTGAAAATGAGAGAGTTAATTAACGT
>ENA-OVGE01000659-OVGE01000659.1-human-gut-metagenome-genome-assembly--contig:-NODE-659-length-31592-cov-13.979389_pt1 | contig 31592 bp, 32 predicted proteins | sample MGYA00237769_ERZ505417 | MGnify/ENA primary metagenome ERZ505417 (study PRJEB26158, sample SAMN06016403) | human gut metagenome | biome: human gut; feature: ankylosing spondylitis patient; material... | reverse complement strand
CCGGATAGGAACGGCAAAATTTTTTACACTTCTATTACTTCTTTATCGCACATTAGCAGATTCGCAAGGGTTATCAGGCGCTGAAGTAGTTTCGTCGGTTTCGGTCCATCGAAATAGCCCTTTCCGTCAAATAGAGATACGAGCTCCTTGGCGCCTTCCTGGCTGTGACCCACTTCTTTGTAAAACATGATTGAAGTTGGAGCCATTCCATCATATTTGAGCTCTGTTAGGAAACGCTTGATGCAAGGGACGCTGTCGCCGTTTGGGCCAAACCAAATGCGGTTATCCTGGAGTCTCTCGCGAAACGCGTTTCGCGAGAGCCTCCAGCAGCGTCCTGCTGGAGGCTCTACAACACGCCCCGAGGGCGTTGTGATTGGATAGTCGGAATCTGGGCTGTAAGTCTTTACACTGAGGTCGCTTGGCTTCCAAACGCCTCGAGGGTCGTTGTCTGGATTCTTGTAGCGGGCGTTTGCCTCGTCTGTTCTCGGCAGGCGTCCAATCACAAAGCGCTCAATGGATTTGGCGTATACGAGAACATAATCATGGCTATTTGAAACGTATTTGGCGTCATTCTTGGGCGAGTAAGCTCGTTCCCAGATTAGCTGAGAAACGAAATTTGCCTCTCCGAACACCTCGTCACAGAGGATGCGCAAATTGCGGTCTTCGTTATCGTCAATCGAAATGAAAATGACGCCATCGTCGGTTAGGAGCTCTCGAGCCAGTCTCAACCTAGGGTACATCATCGAGCACCAGTCGCTATGGTAGCGGCCACTTGTGTCGGCGTTGGACTGGCCGGCGAGTCCCGCCTGCTCCTTATAGTTATCGACAGAGTTGCCGAAATTGTCCTTGTAGACAAAGTCGTGACCCGTGTTGTAGGGTGGGTCGATGTAGATCATCTTGACCTTGCCGTGGTAGCCGCGCTGTAGGAGCTTCAGCACCTCGAGATTGTCGCCTTCGATATAAATGTTGTCCGAGTCGAAGGACCCATCCTCTCCATCGCGGCTGCGGCTTTTCTCGATACGGGGACGCAAAGTAGCAGTGCTGGACATCTGCGACTGGCGGATGGCATCGGCCTTGCCGGGCCACGTGAACGCATAGCGCTCCAGGCCCTCGTCTACCTCGTCGCCAAGCTCCAGCCGCAGTTTGTCGAAGTCGATTCCGCTCTCGGAGAACACTTCGGGCATCAGCTCCTTGAGCTTATTCAGGCGGTCGTCAATAAGACTCTCCGATTCAAGAGTCATCTTTTCTATCTCGCCCATGAGGTCTCCTCCTAGGAAAGTTGAGATTTGATTAGTTGAACTATGTAGGGCATGGCGGCAATAAAAACGTCGGTGCCCTTGCCGGCAAGCCAGCTCAGGAGTTTGTCAAGCTTGCTGCCCCGTTTGCTTTTATCTTTTGTGTTGAGATCGCCCATCATCCCTTTGAGCAGCGTCTTCTCGTCATCGGAAAGCGTTGTCTCTGGCAATTTGTCAATCTGTTCAAAGGTTGCCTCTAACGTGACCTGTACGTTGCTCGTGGCGGATGCCGTGAGGCTGACGCTAGCGCCCTGCGCTTCGGCGATTTTCAGCTTACGGAGCTCCTCATCACGGAAATGCTTCAGTTTGTCGATACGTAGTTGCGTCTGTTCATCGTTGAAATCATTGCGATTGGAAGACCCATAGGAATAGGAGGCTAGTCCGTCCGTGTAGGAGTCGTAGCCCCTCGCGTTTGCGTAGACGTAGTCGATTGAGTCGTATACGGCTTTGAGCTCGTCGTCTTTCACGCCCTCTTCAAGAGCTTGCTCCAGTCTCCTGATATGCTGCGTTATAGTTGCGCAGAATGCGGCACCGAACGCTTTGTCGTCTGAGTCTTCCCGCTTTAGGCGCAGCTTCTGGAGAATCATCCCTAGGTCGCTTTTCGAGTAGCGAAATGAGCTTGAGGAATTGATATATTTTAAAGCCTCGGGGTTAGTGTAGTCGAGGTCGAAGACCTGCATGATTTCACGGCAGAGCGCATCAACATCCTCATCTGCAGCATCACTCAAAAGGCGCGCCGCTCGCAAAATATACTCATCTAGAACGGCCATTGCAGATCTCCTTTATCTCATCGGCGACCGCCCTCAGGCGTCGCTCCTCTTCCTTCATTTCCATCCTCAGCTTCGCGGACTCGTTGAGCGTTATGTCCTTCGACCGCCGCTGCTCCTTCAGCCGCTTGACGGAGGCTCCCATCTCATCGTAGCGCGACGTGAGGGCGATCAGCTTTTCCCGGTCTCGAGCGGGGCATACGGGGTAGAACCCCAGGCCGCCAATCGCGCGGGACAGCGCTACGGTGCGCGACAGGTCGACCAGGTACTCCCAGAGGTCGCCCTGCGAGAGCCGCCCGAATGCCAGCGCGCCTAGGAAGTCCGCGTATTCTGAACGGCCAGGATCGAACGCGCCCGTCGACTCGACTCGGTCGACGACCGTCGCGCCCTGCTCGGCCTGGCTCCTCCGCGTGAGGGCGACCGATATGCACGCGCAGCCGCCCGCCTCGACCAGGAGCACCGTCGGGTTCGGGAAGCACTTGTGCACGAGCTCCGCCACCTCGGCCACCGCCATGGTCCCGGCTGTCATCTCGCAACGGAGGAAGACGACGCTCTGCACGTTGCGCTCGTCGTCCTCGTACGGCGGGATGCGCGTCGTGGACTTCTGGACCGTGGCGAAGTGCTCGAGGCGCGCGACCTTGTCGAGCCTCTTCTGCTCGGTCTTGGTGAGCATGGCCTGCTTGACGAGCACCGTCTTGGGAATGCGGCGGCATCCCGCGAGCGCCGCTTCGGGCAGGCGCAGGATTCCGTTCCAGTCGATGCCGCTCATCGCAGCACCGCGAAACATACCAACGAGTAGTCGTTGAAGCCCATGACGGTGCCGCTGCCGACCTCTCCCAGGCTGAACAGGCTCTCGATGCCTTTGTCCTGCTGCGTTCCGGTGATGGCCGCAACGACATCGTCAAGCAGGTCGGTGTAGGCGTCCATCCTCGTCCCGTCGCGGGTCTCGCGGTTGAACTCGCGGCACAGCTTAGCGATGGGCTCGGGATGCCCAGAGCAGACGGCGCGCATGATGTCGAGCGCCGGCTTGGGCTGGGTGTGCTTCGTCATGACCTCGCCGTCGGCCGACACGTACACCACGTAGTACGGGAAGACAGGGTTCGTGTCCCTGGGATCGTTGCCCTCGTCGTTCTGCTTGAGGCAGAAGACCACGCCTGGCTTCACGTCGCTGCGAAGCTCGTCGGGGATGGGGGCCACGGCGTGCAGTCCCGCCGGCGAGTTCTCCAACGCGCCGGGATGCTCCTTGGCGTAGCGCTGGAGCTCCACGCGGAAGTCGTCGAAGGCGAAATCCGTGATCGAGATGCCGCCCGAGATGTCCTCGAGGTCGAGCACCTCGCTCTTGAGCTGCTGGAGCTGCCGGCGACGGTACTTGAGGTCGTTCATCTCTCCATTGCCCTTGGCCTCCAGCACGTTCTCCTCGCCGGTTGCCGACGCGTCGAGCAGCGCCATGCGCCCCTTCACGCGGCCCTCGAGCTGGATGTACTCGTCGAGCGCGATGTCCGGCCAGAAGTTGACCAGCTGGATCTGGGAGTTCTTCGATCCCAGGCGGTCGATGCGGCCGAAGCGCTGGATGATACGCACGGGGTTCCAGTGGATGTCGTAGTTCACCAGGCAGTCGCAGTCCTGCAGGTTCTGGCCCTCGGAGATGCAGTCCGTCGCGAAGACGACGTCGATCTCGCCGAGCTCCCGCTGGCTCTCCGGCAGCTCCTTTGAGACGGGAGAGAACCTCGCGAGGATGTTCTCGAAGGTGGTCCTGGGAAGCTTCAGCGAGTAGGTCCGGTTGGAGCTGCCCGCCACCTCGGCGCACTCGATTCCGAGCTCGCGCTTCAGCCAGGGCGCCAGCTGCTCGAAAAGGTACGCCGTCGTGTCGGCGAACGCGCTGAACACCAGCACCTTGCGGTTGCCGGGGTTGTACGGCTCGCTGACCTTGCCCGCGATGAAGTCGCGCAGCTTCACGAGCTTGGCGTCGCGCTCGGGCGTCACCGCGTCGGCATAGGTTAGCAGGGCCCGGAGCACCTGGATGTCGAAGTCGAGGTCCTGGCCCAGGCGCAGGGCGTCGACGTCTCGCAGGTCGACTCGCACCTTGCCGCCGGCCTCGAACTCCTCGGCATCGTCGTCGTCGAACCCGTCCTCGAGGCCCTCGGTGCCGTAGGCGACCCCCGACGCGTCGGCGTCGAGCCTCGCGCGCAGGTCGACGCAGCCGTCGAGGATTCGTCGCAGCGTGATGCGGAAGCTGTTCACGGAGGACTCCATGCGCTTGAGGACGTTGACGCGCATGAGGTTGGCCACCGCCGTCGTGCGGTGGACCTGGCTCTCGAAGTCCTTGCCCCACGTGTCCCCGTAGCGGTCCTCGTACTTGCGGCGCTGGTCGGCGCGCACGTAGGAGAGCACCTGGTACTGGGCGAACGTGAGCTGGGCGATCATGTCGTTGAGCACGGCAATCGGCGGCAGCTCGCCTTCTAGGTCAATGGGCGTCTGAAACGACAGGGGCGGCCGGCGCGCCGGGAAGGTACCGCTCGCGGCGCCGTAGTACTTCGTGATGTGCTTGCGGCTGCGCGCGATGGTCAGCACGTCGAGCAGCTTGAAGTAGTCGGCGTTCACCGCGTTCACGAAGCTCTCGGTCGTGCGCTCGGAGTCGGAGAGCTTGCTCCACTCGTTGAACCTCTGCTGGGCGACGCGCGTCACGTGGGTGATCGACGGGATGCCATCGGTATCGGCGAGGTACGCGTCGTCTCCCTCGGTGATGAGCTCGATCTGGTTTCGCAGGTCGAGCAGGCGGTTGTTCACCGGGGTGGCAGAGAGCATGAGCACCTTCGTGCGCTGGCCCGACTTGATGACGTCCTCGATGAGGCGCGTGTAGCGGTCGGTCTTGTCCGCGTCGGTGCTCTTGTTCCTGAAGTTGTGGCTCTCGTCGATGACGAGGAGGTCGAAGTGGCCCCAGCGCAGGTGCTCGAGGTCCACCTCGCCGCTCATGCCGTGGTAGCGCGACAGGTCGGTGTGGTTGAGCACCGTGTAGCTGAAGCGGTCGTCGGCCAGCGGGTTGCGGTCGTCGTTGTCCTGCGTCCACAGGGTCCAGTTGTCCCGCAGGCGCTTCGGGCACAGCACGAGGATGCGGTCGTTGCGCTCCTGGTAGTACTTCATGACGGCGAGCGCCTCGTAGGTCTTGCCCAGGCCCACCGAGTCGGCGATGATGCAGCCCTTGTACTTCTCCAGCTTGCGGATGGCGCCCACGACGGCGTCCTTCTGGAAGTCGTAGAGCTTGCTCCAGACCACGGACTCCTCGAACTTGAGGCCGGGGCGGATGCCGTTGTCCTCGTCGTCCTCCATGAAGTCGCGGAACAGGTGGTACAGGGTCAGGAAATAGATGAACTCGGGCGGGTTCTCGCGGTAGAGCGTCTCGACCTGGGCGGCCACCTGCGCGGTGACCTCCTCGACCATGGCAGGGTTGTCCCAGACCGACTCGAACATCATCTTGAGGCCGACGGCCTCGGTCGCGTTCTCGAAATGGCTCACGCAGGTCACGGTTCCCGGACGGCGCTCGTAGCCGAGGCCCTCCTGCGTGAAGTTCGCGGCGGCGCCCATGAAGGCGTGGTCGTCGCCGGATGGGTTCTCCACCACGTAGGTGCCGCCCGGCTGAATGGCGCCGGACGTCTTGGCGGACTTGAAGACGCCCTTCTCGCGGATCCACTCGGCGCATTCGCGGGCGAGCGCGCGTTGGTTTAGGTTGTTGCGCAGCGTGAGCTCGAGCCCCGAGCCGCCGACGCCGACCTCGCGCGCGCGGCGGGCTACCTCGAACTCGCGCGGCTCCTTCGAGTCGGCCATGCGCTTGATGAAGGTGGGCTCGCTGAACAGGAAGCGCACCTCGTCGACCTTGGAGAGCTCCTCTTTGAGCTCCCCGTAGGCGAACACGGTGAAATACGAGCTGATTATCGACAACTTCGCGCCGTCGTCGATGGATTCGCCGAGGGCGTCTCCCAGGCGCTCCGCGCCGACGTTGCTTAGCGACTTCACGCCTCTATGCCCCCTTTTTCGCGAGCTCTTCGATCATGCAGGTGCGCACGAAGGCGGAGAAGCTCATGCCCCGCAGGGCCGCCTCCTCCTTCGCCGCGTCGCGCAGGGTGTCGGGGATGCGCAGGGTCACGGAGACCTGGTCGCCGTCCACCAGGAAGCTTCTGATCTCGGTCTCGTCGGGATTGCTCTTGATGAGCTCCTTGTAGCTGTCGGGCATCTGCGCTCCCATCGCTCGAAATGCAATACAAATGCGTTTGCAGCATTATAACGCGACGGCACGCGGCGGCACTGGGAATGCGAGGACAGCCGATGTCCAGGCTTTATATGAGCGCGGACGGCGATGGACGCCCTGATCGGGCTTGGATGGCCGCTTTCGTTCGGGTCCTCATCTCTCGTTTTCGCGAGGTTTGGCGTTTGCCCATTCCTCGGCGTAGAGAACCTCGTTCTGAGCCTCCAAGATTCGCGCGGCGTCGCCGATGCGCTCGGCGCACCTCTCACTTATCGACTTCAGGGCCAGAATCCCCTCGACGTCGAGCGGGTCCAGCTGGTCGGCATGCGCCAGGGACTCGAGCAGCTGGTCCAGGCCCCTCGCCAGCCTCCCGGCATCGCACACGGCATCGATGAGCTCGATGCGCTCCAACTTCTCTTCGTGGCTCAACATCAGCTCGCCTCCTTCTCTCAACGGACGTGTCGCGCAGCACCGTAGCCGTTCCATGCGGAGAACCATCTCGCCGCCCGCGGTCCCGTGCGCATATCGGCCGCAAGCGGCACGGGAAAGCCGTCCGTCCCGACTCATGCCGCGGCGCCGCGACTCGGGAACCCGCCTCCGTCCCCGCCACGACGTCGTCGTCAATCCCCGCGGGAGCCCAGCAACCGCCGATGGGCCGCATCCCATGCCCGGAGGGTCTCGGCGCCCACGCCGGATTCCATGCCGCACGCCTGCGCCCCTTTGATCCGAATACCCGCCCCGGCGCTCCTTGGACGCGCAGGGTCGCACGCCGGCAGGCGGCCAGCAAGGGCCGCGACACTTTTTCGGGTTCTTCGCCCCATGCGCTCCGCGCGCGAACAACGCGAAAAACTGCCGTCGGGAGACTTCTATTTCCATGCCCGACTTCGCTTCCTCCCTTGCAGGCACGCCCGCGCTGCATGCGACTCACGCGGCGCAAGGCACGCCACAGGGGCGGGCCTCAGAGTCTAAGGAGCAAGACATGAACGACATGAAGGAAAAGGCGATGGGCGCGGTCAAGGCCTTCCTCGAGCGCAAGGGCTACGAGATCGTCGACGAGGCCTGGCAGGGACCCGAGGGCATCGGCGGGATCGACCTCGTGGCGGTGGACGAGGACGGGACCCTGGTCTTCGTCGACGCCACGGTCCGGATCGGGACGGACGGCTTCCCCGAGGCCCACAGGGCGCGCGGGCTGCGCGAGGCGCTGGCGGCGAGGTGGCTCGCCGGCAACGGCGACGACTACGCCGACACCCCGGTCCGCTTCGACGAGGTGGCGATGATGGTCGTCAAGGAGAACCGCGCACTCCTTCGCCACCACATCAACTGCTTCGGCGAGATGGAGCCGCTCTCCTAGGCGGCGCGCCCGGCCCCGGGCTCCCGGGGCCGGGCTTTCCCCCGAAACCGGCCCCTGTACCACGAAAACGTACATATACGTACGTTTTCGTGGTACACTCCGCTTGTCGGACAAATCCGTACGGTTTTGTCCCGACGCTCCGAGACTCGGGGCGCGCCGGACCGGATGCGGCGAGGCGCGCCCCACGCTAGAGAGGACGCGACCCATGCGCACGATAGCCATTTCCAACTACAAGGGCGGCGTCGGCAAGATGACGACCGCCGTGAACCTGGCGGCCATCTTCGCCGCCCGGGGCCTTCGGACCCTGCTCGTCGACCTCGACCCGCAGGCGTCCGGCGCCGACTCCTTCGGACTCTACGACAAGGCCGCCTCCGGGCGGCGCACCTCGGTCGAGCTGCTCTCTATGCGCAGCCACCGCACTTGGTGCATGCGCTGGGGCAGGTGGCAAGGCCGCCAAGGGCCGTTTCGCGCAGCTCAAGCGGCAGCATGCGGCCCACGCGCAGCATGGCCTCGGCCGCCTCATCAAAGGGAACCGAAGCCGCGATGCCGGCCATGGAGAGCTGGGCCGCCGTGAATGCGCAGGCCACGCCAATGACATTGCGATTTTGGCACGGCGCCTCGACAAGCCCGCCAATGGGGTCGCACACAAGGCCCAGCAGGTTGCCCAACGCAATTGACGCGGCGTTGAGCGCCTGCTTGGGCGAGCCACCCAGCAGCTGCACAAGCGCCGCGGCTGCCATGGCGGCGGCGGAGCCCACCTCGGCCTGGCAGCCACCCTCGGCGCCGGCCACACTCGCGTTGGTCGAGAGCAGCATGCCTACGGCCGCCGCGCACCAAAGGGCCTCCTGAGCTGCGTCGTCATCGAGTCCGAGCGCCTCGCTCACGGCGATAACGCAGCCCGGGACCACGCCCGACGACCCCGCTGTGGGAGCCGCAACGATGACGCCCATGGTGGCGTTTTGCTCGAGCACCGCCATTGCGCGTGTGATAGCTTGCGTGAGTGGCGCGCCCACGAGCTCAGCCGCGACAGAATCCGATGCCTGGGCCAGGCGCTGCGCCTCTCCGCCAATGAAGCCGCCCAGCGAGGGGCGCGGACACTCGATGGCACGAGTCGACGACTCACGCATCACCTCGAGCACGCGGGCCATGCTCTTGTCGCAATCGGTGGGGAAGAGCGACTCCTCGCGGCTGTGCATGATGCCGTCGATGCTTGCGCAGTGCTTCTCGCACAGGCCCAGTAGCTGCTCGCCGCTGGCAAACAGGTAGGGAGAGCTCTCCTGCCCGCCCGGGCGCGTGGCCCCGGGAATGTGGATGCGGCGTGCCGAGGTAACGGGCGTCAGCCGCGCGAGCTTCTCGAGCACCGAGTCTGCTGGCGCGTCGTCCATCTCGAGCACGGTGTAGGCCATGCCGCCGCGCTCGGAGCGGTAGGTTTTCATGAAGGCGATGTTCACGCCGTCGTCTGCCACGCAGGCAATGATGCTCGCGAGTGCGCCGGGCACGTCGCGGTGCGAGACGAAGACCGTCTCGTACTCGCCCAGAATGTCGACCGTGACGCCGTTGATGCGCGAGAGGCGCACGCGCCCGCCGCCCAGGCTCTCGCCGCGAACCTCGAGCGTGTGGCCCGTGTCCTCGGTGATGGCGATGTCGACGGTATTGGGGTGCAGGGCGCTGTCGTCGCCGGCGATGTCGAAGTGGTAGGCAAGGCCGCGCTCGGCCGCGATCTGGAACGAGTCGCGAATGCGCTCGTCGTCGGTGTCGAAGCCCAGCATTCCGCCGAGAAGCGCGCGGTCGGTGCCATGGCCGCGATAGGTATGGGCAAAGCTGTTCCATAGGGTGAAGGTGACCGAGGCGGGCGCGCTGGTGCATAGGGCCAGCGCCGTCTGCGCGCACCTCAGGGCGCCGGCGGTGTGCGAGCTCGAGGGGCCAATCATGATGGGGCCAAGGACCTCGAAGGCGGACATCTGGGACATGTGACCCTCCAGCTCGATAAACGACGGGACCGCGCCGGGCGACGCGGCCTCTATGACTGTACCAATTGTGGTCCCGGATGGGCGGCGGACGGGGCGCGGAGCAGGCGAGCGGCGGTTGGGCCGTCGTGCCGGCTGGGATGCCGGCGGTCGAGCTGTGCCAAGCGAGCGGCTGATGGGCTGGCGTCGCAACGCGTGAGCGGCTGATGGGCTGGCGTCGAATCGCGTGAACGGTTGGCTACAGCGCCGTGCCGTGCGTCGGCCTGGTGAACGAGTCTCGCAGAGCGCCCTCATGTGCGAGCAGGGCCACCTTGGCATCGATGCCGCCGCCAAAGCCCGTGAGGTTGCCGTGGGCGCCCATGACGCGGTGGCAGGGGACGATGATACAGAGTGGGTTGTGGCCAACGGCTCCGCCGACGGCGCGGGCACTTTGGCGGGCGCCCGTCTTGCGCTCGATAGCTGCGGCGATGTTGCCATAGGTTGCCGTGGAGCCATAGGGGATGGCGAGCATGGCCTCGCGCACGCGCGCCTGGAACGGCGTGGGCGCGGGGGCGAGCGGCAGCTCGTGCGGGTTGGGGCGGTCGCCTGCAAAGTAGCGGTCGAACCAGCTGGCGGTCTGGGCAAATATGTCGAGGTCGGGGGCATCGTGCATGGGTTCGCCGATGCCATGGCCAACGTAGCGACCATGCTTGAACCGGCAGCCCAGCAGCGCGCCGCCATCGCTTGCGAGCAGAAGTGGCCCCACGAGCGTCGACGCGTATTCGGTGCGGTAGATCATCTGTGGCCCTTCTCGCACGTTGGCTCTTCTCGCGCTGTTCTTGCCATTGGTTATACACGTTTATCGAATCGAGGCATCGATTGCGCACGTCTGCGGAAACGCGCCATTGGTCTGGCGCGTTTGTGGGCCCCGGGGCGTGTAAAACCGATGGCTCGAACTGGCGGTGGAGCGGAGCCATCGATTTTGCACGTTATGGAGCGCTGAAACGTGTAAAACCGATGGTTCGAACTGATGGCGCTTGGAGAGGCATCGGGCCTCATGTCGCAAAGAAAGACGCCGCGCACCGCGCATGGTGTACGGGGCGCGGCGTCTCGTGAGTTACGAGCGAGAGGTGCTGTGGCTTGTTGCGAACAGGCGTCGTTGCGACTACTTGCTCAGCTTGTGCACGCGGCAGCAGGCGTAGAAGTCGTACAAGGCAAGCAGTGCCTGGCCAAAGGCGGTGCCCATGGGGTTGCCGGACATGGCCGCGCTTGCGAGGTTCACGAGGCAGGCTGCGGAGAAGGTGCCCGAGAGCACAATGCCGGGCATGATCTTGCTCGGGTCCTTGGCGCCGAGGTAGGAGAACAGCGCAACCACGAGGTTGAAGGCGTAGCCAACAATAAGGATGTCGCCGAGCAGGGACATAGATGCCTGTGCGTCGAGGCCTCCGAACATCTCGGGCGTCACGTCGAACAGGCCGTAGGCAAACTCGGGATCAACGCTGCCAAAGGCAACGACGCCACCAATGATGATGAAAATCGCGTCGATAATGGCGAGGCAGATGGCCGTGACCCTGAGGTAATTCTGCCACTTGGTCAAATCGTTCATGGGAAATCCTCCGTTGAGAGCGGCCGCGCGTCTGGGCGAGCGCTGTTGAGCCTGCACATTATAAGCACCCAGCTGTCGAAATGAGGGCCCTGCATTGAGAAACGCGGGGCCAGATTAGCAAAGAGGCCATATAGCAGCTACTGCTTGCTGCTCTGGTGGATCTTGAGCGAGCCGTAGAAGATGAGCCCGCTCACGATGGCCTGGGCAATGAGCGACGTGCTGAAGCCGTTTGCCACGATTCTGCCAATGACGCCAAGCGTGTCAAGCGCGGCGAGAATGCCGCACAGGACCATGGCGGGCTTCATCTTCAAGGATGTCGCCGCAGACCAGGGCGTGGAGCTCGACATCTGTGCCTACCCCGTGAGTGAGCTCGAGGAGCGCATCCAGCGCGTCGACGCTGCCCTGCTGGGTCCGCAGGTTGGCTGCCTCAAGATTAAGGTCGCCCCGGCCTGCGAGGCGGTGGGCGTTCCCATGGACGTGATTCCCATGGTCGGCTACGTCATGTGCAACGGCGCAAACGTCCTCAAGCTTGCCTAGCAGCTTGCCGCCAAGTAGGGGAGGTGTCGCCACATGCGAGACGAGCGACGCCCGCTGCAACAGACGCCGCCCCAAAGGAAACCCGCACCTTCGCGTAGGAGCAAAGATGAAAGTCTTCCTCAACAACAAGCTTGCGCCAGCGATCATGCGCTTTGTAAATACCAGGGCCCTGCGCGCCCTCAAGGACGGCATCATGTACTCGACGCCCACGTGCTTGCCCTTCTCGGCCTTATCGACCATGGCGATGGCGAGGTCGGCGTAGCTGACGATGGACTTGTCGCGGTCGTTGAGCGCGAGCTCCTCGCCGGCGAGGCGGTTGGGCCGCAAGGCCCAGGGACCTCTCGTCCTTGTGCACTGCGCCCGTGTGCGAGGGTGCATAATCGAACGGCATGGATTGCGAGAGGGGAGAGCCGCGTGGGCAAGGCGATCGATCACATCGAGGTGCGCGGGGCACGCGTGCACAACCTCAAGAACGTCGACGTCGACGTTCCGCTGGGCGAGCTCGTGGGCATCGCCGGCGTCTCGGGCTCGGGCAAGAGCTCGCTGGCGCTGGGCGTGCTGTATGCGGAGGGCTCGCGGCGCTATCTCGAGGCGCTCTCGACCTATACGCGCCGACGCATCTCACAGGCAGGCAAGGCGTCGGTCGACGACGTGCGCTATGTCCCGGCGGCGCTTGCCCTGCACCAGCGCCCCGCCGTACCCGGGGTTCGTTCGACGTTTGGCACCTCAAGCGAGCTGCTCAACAGCCTGCGCCTGCTCTTCTCGCGCGTGGGCAGCCACGTGTGCCCACACTGCGGCGCCCACGTGCCTCCCACCCTCAACGTTGCGGCCGAGCTGCCCATCACCTGCCCCGAGTGCGGCGGCACGTTCTATGGTCCCGGTGCCGAGGAGCTGGCCTTCAACAGCGGCGGCGCCTGTCCCACCTGCGGTGGAACCGGCGTCGCCCGCACCGTGAACCGCGCGGCCCTCGTGCCCGACGAGTCAAAGAGCATCGACGACGGTGCCGTGGTGGTGTGGGGCTCGCTCATGTGGGACCTCATGAAGCAGGTCTGCGGAGCCATGGGCGTGCGCACCAACGTGCCGTTTAGCGAGCTCACGGATGCCGAGCGCGCCATCGTCTTCGACGGCCCGGCCGAGAAGAAGCACATCCTGTACAAGGCCAAGAAGGGTGACAACTTCGCCGAGCTCGACTTTACCTACTTCAACGCGGTGCGAACCGTGGAGAACGCGCTTGCCAAGGCCAAGGACGAGAAGGGCCTCAAGCGCGTGGCCAAGTACCTCACCGAGGGGCCGTGCCCCGACTGCCGCGGCTCCCGCCTGTCGGCCGCGGCGCGTGGGCCTCTCGTGCGCGGCATCAACTTGGCGCAGGCCACGGCTATGACGCTCGACGAGGCGGTGGCCTGGGTGGCCGGCGTGCCCGCCTTGCTTCCCGAGGAGATGCGTTCCATGGCGGCCTCCATCTGCGATTCGTTTGAGAGCACGGCCCACCGGCTGCTACAGCTGGGCCTGGGCTACCTCTCGCTCGACCGCGCGGGGTCCACGCTTTCGACCGGCGAGCGCCAACGCGTGCAGCTCGCGCGCTCGGTGCGCAACCGCACCACGGGCGTGCTCTATATGATGGACGAGCCCTCGATTGGCTTGCATCCGGTAAACATCGACGGCCTGCTTGGCGTCATGCGCGATCTCATCGCCGACGGCAACTCGGTGGTGATGGTCGACCATGACACGCGCATCCTGGCCCAGGCAGACCACCTCATCGAGATGGGACCAGCTGCGGGCGCGGGTGGCGGCGCCGTGGTGAGCCAGGGAAGCGTGGAGCAGGTTGCGGGCAACCCCGTGTCTCTCATTGGCCCGTACCTCCGTGGCGACTCCCGCGTGGTGGCGCGGTCCCAGGCAAGTGCCGACGCCATGTTTGACCTGGGACGCATTCATCTCGAGTCGAGCGGGCTGCATACCGTGAGACCGTTCGTTGTTGACATTCCCAAGGGCAGGCTCGTGGCCGTGACGGGCGTGTCGGGCTCGGGCAAGACCACGCTCGTGCTCGAGACGCTCATCCCGGCGCTTACGGCAACTGCGGCGGGCGAGCCGCTGCCGTCGCACGTTACCGCGCTCGAGGCGGCGGGCATCAGTCGCGCGAACCTCATCGACGCCACGCCCATTGGCATTAACGTACGCTCGACCGTCGCCACCTACAGCGGCGTGCTCGACGACTTGCGCCGCGCCTATGCGCGCACCGATGTGGCGCGCGAAGCTGGGCTCAAGCCGGGCGCCTTCTCGTACAACACGGGCAGCCTCAGGTGCCCTACCTGCGACGGAACGGGCCAGATCTCGCTCGACGTGCAGTTTCTGCCCGACGTCGACATAGCCTGTCCCGATTGCCGGGGCACGCGCTATGGCACGCTCGCCGGCACAATCAAGCGCATTGAGAAGAAGCGGGCCAAGGGCGAGGCGCTATCGTTGCCACAACTCATGGGCCTGTCGGTCGACGAGGCCCTGCCACACGTGGCCGACCTCAAACGCGCTCGCGAGAAGCTGCGGATCCTGAATGACCTGGGGCTTGGCTACCTTACGCTTGGCGAGGCAACGCCTGCGCTTTCGGGCGGCGAGGCGCAGCGCCTCAAGCTCGCAAGCGAGATGGGCCGCGGCCAGGACGATGCCGTGTTCGTGTTCGACGAGCCTACGATTGGGCTGCATCCGCGCGACGTCGAGACTCTGCTGCGGGTGTTCCAGCGCCTGGTTGAGCAGGGAGCCACGGTTGTGGTGGTCGAGCACGACCTCGATTTCATCAACAACGCGGACTACGTGATCGACATGGGTCCGGGTGGCGGCGAGGCCGGTGGCCGCATCGTTGCGTGCGGCACGCCCGCGCAGGTCGCCGCGTGTCCCGAGAGCGTTACCGGCCGCTACCTCTAGCTGGGGCGGTGGGCGGCACATGTGCCTTTCGGCGTTGACCCTCTGCGGGTGTCTGCTTGCCGATTGGCGCGTGCGGATGGCCGCGACCCCAAAAACATCGTCAAATTGGTAACCTACTTGGGCCTTGCCGAGTAGACGCTGTTGTCTGGCGGCAAAAGCCCAGGTGACGAATGGCGAAACGGGGGAGCTGCTCGCCGTTCTCGCCAGAGGTTACCGACTTGATGTGACTTTTATTTGCGGAGGGCCTTCTACTTATTTTACGGAGGGCTCCCGGCCCCTCCTTGGGCGCCGGGCTGCCGCCTTGCGTGCATGTCGCGGTTGTGTCACGGCCCGAGCGCGATAGTTTGCCCATCTCGACGCTACGTAGATGGATGGTGGTCTCATGAAGAACAAGCTGGTGGCGCTCTTTGCCGTGAGCTGGCGTTTATTTGCCTTTCTGGTCTGGCGACGGGTGCCTCGTGGCTGTGCTACTACCGCGCGCTGCAAGATGGCCTCGCCAGCGTGGTGGTGCCCATCGACAAGCTGAGCATCCTCGTGACCATCGCGTTCTCGTGGCTCGTTTTTGGCGAGAAGCTCAGCCGCCGCTCGGCGGGCGGCCTGCTCCTCATCGTGGCGGGCACCCTGCTCATGGTCTTCATGCACTAAGCAGCAAGGCTGGAACAATGAGCCCGCGGGCTATTGCCCCAGCCTTTGATAAAACCACAGATAAAGTGGGACAGAATAGCTCCGGGTTCTATTGTCCCAAGATGGCGGAGGCGGTGGCCATGTGGCTGCCGCCTCCGCTTGCGTCGCTGGGCCCAGGTGAAGTTCTCCGCGCCGGCGGCAACCTCGAAGTGGTACTTGACGATGCTCAGGTCGACCTTGGAGAAGAATGCCGTTGTGGCCTTAGCCTGCACTTTGTTGCCCGCAAGCGTGAGGGTGAACTTCTGCTGGTTCATGGCCGTGGGGGCGAGCAGGGCAGCCTCGACGCCGCGGCGGAACCACGCGGGGGAGCTCTCGGTCACGTTCGAAACCTCGCTGGCGGCCTTGACCTTGTGCGCAACGCCCTGCGTGGTGCCGTACCCCAGCGAGATCACGATGCAGAGCTTCTCGTCTGGTGCCACCTCAAAGGCACCCTTGACCCTCTTGAACGTCATGCCCACCCAGCAGGTGTTGAGGCCCAACTGTTGAGCAAGAAGCACGAGCTTTTCGCCCCAGTAGCCGCAATCCTCGTCGAGGCTGGGGCCCTTCTTGCCCACGAGGGCAATGTAGTTGCGCACGCCACTGAACTCGCGGTATTTGGGCCAACGACGGCATCTCCTTTGGCACTTCTCGCGCGATATAAGGATGGACGAGGCGCGCGGCTCGCAAAAGAGCGCACAAATCTATTACCTAGTTACCTAAAGGTGACTGGGTTTCAGCCTGGGCGCGCCGTGGGATATTACAGCGTGAGGAAGGGAGTCCCATGCTTACCAAGGACGAGCTGCCGCCGCGCCCGGTGGCAACGTGCTTTCAGCTGTTTGGCAACAAGTGGAAGATCTACGTGATTCAGCAGCTCGAGGTGGGGCCGTTTGGCTTCAACGAGCTGCGCCGCGCCATTCCGGGCATCAGCCAGAAGGTGCTGTCGTCGAACCTCAAGGAGATGGAGGCCGCGGGGCTCATCAACCGCGAGGTCGTCCCCGAGACACCGGTCCGCACGGAGTATTCGCTGACCGAGCTAGGCACCTCGCTCATGCCGCTCATCGAGTCGATGGTGACGTGGGGCACCAACTATCAGGAGCTGGTGCGCGGTGAGTAGGCCGCGCGTGGTGTTTGTCTGCGTGCACAACTCGTGCCGCAGCCAGATTGCCGAGGTGCTGGGGCATGCGCTTGGCGTTGGCCTCCCTGCTGGTCCAGTGGCTTGTCGCTTTGTCGAACTGTTCTGGTGTCATGACGCGATGCTGCCTCGGACGCAGGTTCTCCGGAGCCATTTTCTCGCTCTGGGCCGGGGACGCTACAATCGTGGCCATGGAACCCATCGCCCACATACGCACGGACCTGCCGCAGAAGTTTGGCATCCCGCGCAACAGCTTTCTGGCCCCTCACCTGCAGGGACGCATCGTCTTCGAGCCGGCGTACGCCAGTGCGGCGGCCGTCTCGGGGCTCGAGCGCTTCTCGCACCTGTGGCTTATCTGGCAGTTTGAGAACGGCGTGCCAGGCGGTGCCGCCGCCGACGTTGCGGCCGATGCCTCCGCCGCCGAGCGCGTTGCGGCGCCCGCCAAGTGGTCCAAGACCGTGCGGCCCCCGCGCCTGGGCGGCAGCGAGCACGTGGGTGTCTTTGCCACGAGGAGCCCCTTCAGGCCCAACGGGCTGGGCCTCACCTGCGTGCGGCTCGACCGCATCGAGCTCACGGACGCGGGCCCCGTCATTCACGTCTTGGGCGCCGACCTGCGCGACCGCACGCCCATCTACGACATCAAGCCCTACATTCCCTTTGCGGACTGCCACCCAGACGCCACGGGCGGATGGATTGACGACAACCCCTGGCACGAGCTGGCCGTTGACTTCCCGGAGGGCCCGCGCTCCCGCGTTCCTGCCGAGAAGGTCGAGGGGCTCATCGAGGTGCTGCGCCAAGACCCGCGGCGTGCGGGCAGCAAGCACGAGCCCGAGCGCATCTACCACCTGGCCTACGCGGGGCTTGACGTGTCGTTTACCGTCGATGGCGACGACCTGCACGTTATTGGCGTTGACGACGGGTTGGGGCACTAGGCTCGCAATCGGGGCGGCATCGTGTCGCCGGTGCTTGCTGCTGCCGGGCCGCGGGTTCTAGTGCGCGAGCAGCAGGGCCAACAGCAGGCAGAGCTGCCCTGCGGCGTTGGTGAGCTGCTCGATTCAGTTGGAGCGGGCATCGAACTGGTTGCGGTGGCCGGCAAATTTACGAGAGGCAATTGCAGCGCTCGTGGTTCTCGCGCAGAAATTCTTGGGCTATGACGGGCGGGTTTGGAAATACGTCCGGCCCGCCTGCCAAGCGAATGAGCTTTTGCTTTGCAAGCTGGCGCCGTCAGGCGAGGCGTTGGGGCCACGGCTTCCCGAACTTGTCTTCTGGTGCTGCGTACCTCCGCCTGCCGCTCTATTCGTGCGCTCATATGTTAGATAAGCCATTAGTAAGCGTGCTGCTATGTAATGACTTATACTGATGCCAAGGCCGATAAGGCCGCCAAATCCAACTCGGGAGGCATCGCATGGGCCCGCTTCTGTTCAACACCAACTACATCGCACCCATCTGGTCGGGCGACCGCATCAACAAGGCCCGTGGCCTTGAGGGCGACACCCTCTACGGCGAGGGCTTTGACCTCACCGCTCACCGCGGCATGGTTACCTCGGTCAAGGGCGGCGAGTACGACGGCACCCCGCTCGACGAGCTCATCCGCACGCACCATGCCGAGGTCATCGGCGACTCCGACGATGACGGCGTGACCCAGACGCTGCTGCTCGACTCCAAGGAGACCGTCTCGGTGCAGGTGCACCCCAACGAGGCCTATGCCCAGGAGCACGAGGACGATCACGAGAAGGCCGAGGCCTGGTACGTGTTCGAGGCCGATCCGGGTGCCACGCTCATCGCGGGCTCGATCACCGACGACGTCGAGGCCCTGCGCGCCGCTGCCGCCGACGACACCATTGGCGACAAGTACGGCCGCCGCGTCGCCGTTACCGAGGGCGACTTCATCGTCGTGCCCTCTGGCACGCTGCACGCCTATGGTGCGGGCATCTTCGCCGTCGAGATTGGCACGCTGGGCTTTACGACCTATCGCCTGTGCGACTGGGGCCGCGGCCGCGAGCTCCATGTCGAGAAGGGCTTTGACGTGCTCGACGTGCGTCCCCAGCCCGAGCCCCTTCACCTGGGCGCCTTCGATGCCGCGGCTCCCGCCAAGACCGTGCGCGGCACCGCCGACGACGACCTGTTCGTCATCGACATCCATGACATCCCGGAGAGCTTCACTGAGGAGATGAACGGCTGCTATCGCGTGCTGACCTGTGTTGCGGGCGAGTGCGAGGTGTCCTCCGCCGAGGGTAGCGTGCACCTGGGCTTCACCGAGTCGTGCCTCGTTCCCGCGAGCGCCGGCGGCTACACCGTAACGGGCGCCTGCCGCATCGTCTCGAGCCGCATGAGGCACTAGACCGCTGAAATCGTTTGACGAGGAGGGCCCGGAGCCGCGCCGCTTGCGACTCCGGGCCCTTATTCGTGCCTTGTGATGGACCTTGGGGCGTGTCCGTGGCTGTCCCTTATAAAAAAGTGCATCAAATAGGTAACCTAACCATCGTTTGGCCGAATAGGCAAGAATGCGCTCGCTCTCTACCTGCGGTTTTGCGGGAACAAAAGCGGTGCTACTCGGCGGGTGCCAAAGAGGTTACCGACTTGACGCAAAAAACTGCTGTTGGAGCCTGTACTTCCTACTTCTCCTTGATCTGCTTGCCCGTGAGGTGCTCGATCTCGATGACGTAGAGCTGCATGCCGGCGATACCGTTTGCGATCTCTGCCTCGACCTCCTCGGCGGTGGGGTAGTAGCGAAGCACGAGCTTGCGGACCTTCTGGACGGCGAGCTCGGGGTCGTTCTCGAGGTGGCAGCGGCCAAAGACAACCGTGCTGCGCACGTAGGGCGCCCACTCGCCCTCCTTGTGGAAGTCGCCGCCAAAGACGGTGAAGCAGACCTTGTCGCTCTTGGCGAGCGCGTCGACCTTGTGACCCTGCTTGGCGCCGTGGAAGTAGATGCGGTTCTCGCCCGGCTCGTAGAGGTAGTCGAGCGGCAGCGCAAAGGGGTAGCCTTCGTCGCCATTCACGGCAAGCACCCCGCGCTTTTCGTTAAGCAGCAACTCGCGGGCCTCGTCGTCGGTGATGGCGCGGCTCTTCCTGCGCATCGGTCGAAATTCCGTCATGGTCTCCTCCAGGTCGTCGGGGTGGGCTACGGGGCATTATGCCATCGCGCGGCGGAGCGGGGTGCCCTGCCGCTCGTCTTGGAGCGTGCCGCATGCCGCGTTAGGCACCCCCGCTTATACCCCGTCATACTTCCCACGGGCCGCTTGTCGCTATCTACGATTAATGTCCGATAGCGTGCAAAAATCTCTTGCTCCATCCAGGGCGGCATGCTAGAGTGCAGCCATACGTTCTCCCTCCCGAAGGCGCACGTCGGCGCATGGAGTTGAGGGAGCGAGCGCGCCCCGACGGTGCAAGTCGGCATCTGGAGTTGGCGCCAAACAATTCAAGGGAACCCAACCGCATAGATGGCGAGAGCCGATGACGCATACCGCTGTGCCGCAAGACGGCCATGGCGGTGTCGCTGGCCCCTGCCGCATACCCATGCACGCCAATTGCGAAAGGAACCGCCATGTGCAACTCCATCACCTACGTCCCGCAGGTCCTGCGCGAGACCGCCGAGGGCATCACCCGCTTCGACATCCGCGACGAGATGCTCGCCTCCCGTGAGCTCGAGCTCACCTGTGCCGTCGATGCCGAGTCCTGCGCCGCCGTCATTCGCGGCCTCATCTACCTGCAGCGACAGGACGCCAAGGCGCTCATCACGCTCTACATCAACAGCCCGGGCGGTGAGGTCCAGAGCGGCCTTGCCCTCTATGACGCTATGCAGGCCGTGAGCTGCCCTATCCGTACCGTCTGCCTGGGAATGGCGGCGAGCATGGGCGCGCTGCTGTTCATCGCCGGCGATGAGCGCGAGATGCTGCCCCACAGCCGCGTCATGATTCACGACCCGCTCATTGGCGGGGGCATCGGTGGCAGCGCGCTTTCGGTCAAGGCCCGCGCCGACGACCTCATGCGCATCCGTGACGTCACGGCCGAGGTCATCTCGCGCCACAGCGGCATGTCACTGGAGCAGGTCTTCGAGCTCACCTCGCGCGACACCTACTTCGAGGCCACGGCCGCCGTCGAGGCGGGCCTCGCCGACCGCATCGTCACGACCCTCTAGGCGCTACGCCGGCCACCGCAGCGCACCACATCTACCAGCACAAACACCAACGCGTGCGCGTCACGCAGATTGCGAGAACCACCATGATCAACACCATCGCCACCACCTCCGAGGACCGCTCCGCCTACGCGGGAGACCTCATCCTCACCGCCAATCGCACCTCCCCGCTCGACTCGTGGGAGACGGGCCTCAACAACAACGTGCTCGTCCTGGGCTGCTCGGGCGGCGGCAAGACCCGCAACCACCTCAAGCCCAACCTGCTCGAGGCGCGCGGCTCCTACGTTGTTCTCGACTCGAAGGGCCGCCTCGCCTCCGAGATGGGCCCCTACCTGCGTAGCCAGGGCTACGAGGTCGAGACCATCGACTTCACCACGATGGAGGGCACCATCGGCTACGACCCGCTCAGCAACGTGCGCTGGAGCCACGGCAAGGCGCTCGCGCAGGACATCATCGCCATCGCGAGCGCCATCTGCTCCAAGGACGACATGGGCAACGATCCCTTCTGGGGCGTTGCCTCGGCCAACTACCTCGCGAGCTACATCGCCTACGTCTTCGAGGCGCTGCCCGACCACGAGTGGAACATGGCCTCGGTCGTCAAGGTCTTCGAGGCCGCTTGCGCGGGCGATGCCGACGAGCTCTTCCGCGACTTGCGCCGCCAGGACCCCGAGTCCTACGCCGTGTCGCTCTATCGCCGCGCCAAGGCCACGGCGCGCGCCGAGAGGATGCACGCGAGCATCATGGGCATCATCGCGGCAAACCTCCTGCCGCTGACGTTCGACAGCGCCCTCGCGTCGTTCCGCAACCCCCGCCAGCTCAACTTCCGCGAGCTGGGCGTGGGCAAGACCGCCGTCTTCGTGACGATGGACGACCTCGACGACAGTCTGGCGCCGCTCACGAGCCTCTTTGTGCGCCAGGCCTTCTCGACCCTGTGCGACTTCGCCGACACGGAGTGCGAGGGCGGCCGCCTCCCGGTGCCCGTGCGCTTCATGCTCGACGACTTCGCGAACCTCACGCTGCCGGGGTTCGATCGCGTGCTGTCCGTGGTGCGCAGCCGCGAGATCAGCTGCACCGTCATCTGCCAGACGGTGAGCCAGCTCGAGGCCCGCTACGGCCAGGCCGAGGCCAACTCGATTATTGGCAACTGCGACCGCCAGCTTGTGCTGGGCTTCCAGGACGAGGCCACGGCTCGCTACTTCTCGCTGCGCGCCAACCGCACCCCCTCGAGCCTGCTCGAGACGCCGACCGGCAGCTGGTGGTACTTCGAGCGCGGCCAGCGTGGCGTCTGCGAGCCTGCCTGCGTGCTCGAGAATCACCCGAGCTACGAGGCATGCCTCCTGAGCGAGGAGATGGGGGCTGACCCGTCCGATTACGCGCTCGACGGCTGGGAGGAGATCAATCCCGCGGACTACTGCGTTGACTCTCACGGCAACGTGTGCTTCTGTCCCGATTGCGACCTTGAGGGCCGCTGCCTTGGTCCCGGCGCGACGTTCGAGCAGAATTGGGAGGCCGCCCATGCCGCCGACGTTGCGTAAGGGGGCGAGAAGGGCGTCCGCGCTCGACGACGCGAGCCGCGGGCGCGGGGCGGCCGCCGCGGGGGAGCGCTCGGGTCTTGTCGAGCGCCTTGAGCGGGCGAGGGCGTCGCGCGGGCGGGAGGCGCGCGATGCCTCCCACGCCGAGGAGCTCGAGTGCTTGCGGCGCAAGGGATTCGAGGAGTCCCCGCTTCTGCGTGGGCACGAGGACGAGCTGCTCGCCGTTACGGGATGGATTGCGGCATTCCCTGCGTGCCTGTCGGCCTCGCCCGCGTGCTGCCCACGCGTACCGAGTACCGCCTGCACACGGGCGAGGAATGGGATGACGCCGCGGCCCTTGGGAGCGAGGCCCTTGCCGGGCGTGCCGTGATCGAGAATCCCGCCCAAACCTTTGTCTGGGAGGTGAGGCACAACCCCAGCGGCATGCTCGCCGCCAGCTCAAATCGCGAGTACAAGTGGGCACTCGAGAGCACGAACGCCATCTGCGACCTGTGGGAGAGCAACGCGGTTGCGAGCGAGGCCGAACTCGCGAAGGCGCTTATCGTCCAGACGGTGCTGCGCGACGACGACCTGCGCGCCGAGGTGCTCAAGCGCGCGGGCGCCCTTGCCCGCACCGCCGCCGGCACCCTTGGCCCCTACTTCTCGGACTGGAAGCGATAGCGCGCGCAAGACAAACTCATGGCGGGGCATGACAGAGGGGACGGGTCCTCTGTCATATGACAAAAAGCACGCCCCCCTGTCATGGGGCTTCGGCCCCTCCTGTTGCTTGCCGTGCGCTACTGTTAAACCATTGATGAACCTCCAGGGAGGACCCATGGCCCAGAACTTCTTTGACCTGCTCTACAACGGCTACACCGGCGAGTACCAGCTCATGAGCTCGCTGTATCGCAACGGCCTCGACGCGCTGCGCCCGCCCGCAGACATGGGCATCGACGTCGTGTCTCTCAACCTCAAGGCCCGCCTCGAGAACCCCTCGGTGGTACCCGAGACGTTCTTCTTCCAGGTGAAGACCGCCGTGACCGACGTGCGCGAGGAGGGCGACAAGCCCGGCGCCATCACCACCGTCTACTTCAAGCTCAAGGCGAGCGAGGTCGATCTGCTGGCCCGCGGCCACGACCGGGCGCTCTTCTGCTACGTCTACAACAGCGAGGCCGGCGCGCTCACCGACTCGTTCGAGGCGCCGTTCATGTGCTTCTGGATCGACGGCGAGCGCTTGGCCGCCCTGCGCGACGGTGGCGCGTTCTTTCGCGTGGAGGGCGAGACCAAGCTCACCCTGGCCTGCCAGCTGCGCAAGCCCACTCACGAGTGGGGCCACTGGTACGCCGTGGTGGTGGGCGAGAAGGGCCAGCAGATCCCCGAGGGCTACTTGGGTGTCGTTGGCGGCTCGGGCAACCCCGCCTCGGACGGGGCGAATCACTACAGCGTGCGCGGCTACCTCGACCACGCCCGGGCGTAGGGGGTTGGCATGATCTTGTCGCTGGCGCCCATGGAGGGCGTGACGGGGCACGTGTTCCGCGCAGTCCATGCCCGCTGCTGGGAGACTCGACCGCTACTACACGCCCTTCCTCATTCCGCCGCGCGTGGGACACCCCTTTGCGAGCCGCTATGCCAGGGAGCTCTGCCAGGAGGGCGACCGCGACCTCGACGTGGTCCCGCAGCTGCTCACCAAGGATGCCGACGAGTTCGTCTGGGCGGCCGGGCTGCTTGCCGAGATGGGCTATGCGGAGGTCAACCTCAACGTGGGGTGCCCGTCGGGCACGGTGACGGGCAAGGGCCGAGGGGCGGGGCTCCTGCGCGACCTACCCGCCCTCGAGGCGCTTCTCCAAGACGTCTGCGAGAGGTCGCCGCTGCCCGTCTCGGTCAAGACGAGGATCGGCTTTGCCTCGGACGACGAGTTCGATGAGATCCTCGCGCTGTACTGCCGCCTTCCCCTGGCCGAGCTCATCGTGCACCCGCGCGTGAGGGAGGACTACTACCGGGGCGCCGTGCGGAGGGAGGCCTACGGCGAGGCGCTGGCGAGGGCGCCGTTTCCCGTGGCGTACAACGGCGACATCTTCTCGGTCGGTGACTTCGCGAGCCTGGTGGCGGCGTTCCCGCAGGCGCGCCACGTGATGCTTGGCCGGGGCCTCGTGGGCAATCCCGCCCTTGCGCGCATGATCGGGGGAGGCCCCGCCGCCTCGATGCCCGAGCTCGAGCGCTTCCACGACGAGCTCTATGGCGCCTATGAGGCCGAGATGGGTGACAACGCCGTCTTTCGGATGAAGGAGTGGTGGAGCTACGCGAAGGACCTCTTTGCCAATCCGCGCGCGATAGAGCGCGCCATGAGGAAGGTGCGTAAGGCGGCCGAGTACGAGGCCGTGGCGAGCAAGGTCTTTCGGTGCGAGGGGCTCGCGTCCCCTCGCCGCTAGCCGGTGGCGCGCGGCCATGCTCGCGGCCCCTCGTCGCTAGGGTCTGCCGCAAGGCTACGGGGTGAACTCCACGCGATCGAGCTGGGGAACGTTGAGGCGGATGAGCTCCTCGGCGGTTTCTCGCTCGTGCGCGTCGAGCGGCTCGTCGGTGGCTACGCGGGCGACGGTCTGCCGCGCGACGGCCCCGTCATCCCCGCTGCCAGAGGAGACGTCCACGCCAACCGTATAGTTCTCGAAGCCGGGGAGAATCGCCTGGAGCTCGCGCGTCGTCTCCGTGACGCCGTAGCCGTCCTCGACGCCCTCGCTCGCAGAGCCAATCGAGCCTGCCGTGAGTGCCACGCAGGGGATGGCGAAGACGATGGTTCCCAGAACCACGCAGCGGCGCACCCTGCGCGAGAGCTTGTCGGTGAGCCAGGCCTCCTCGGGGTCGACGATGCCGTCGTCGTTGAGGTCGCGGTGGAGCGGCACGCGAAGCGCCAACAGCACCGCCTCGGCTGCGAGCGCGATGAAGACCACGTTGATGCCAAACTCGTAGAGGGCGGCGAGGAAGAACGACGCGTCCGAGATCGAGATGCCGTAGCCCGCGGCGCACAGCGGCGGCATGAGGGCCGTGGCCACGGCGACGCCCGAGATGAGCGTTGCGGGCTCCTGGTTGCGCGAGTTGCCCAGGCCGCCCGCGAAGCCTCCGGCCAGGGCGATGGAAAGGTCCCAGACCGTGGGGGTCGAGTTGTCGACGAGGGCTGCCGTGGTCGAGGCGATGGGCGAGAGCCTGAAGTAGATCGTCGAGGTCACGAGGCAGAGCGCCATCTGCACGACGAGTCCCGCGACGGCCTCTGCCGTGAGGCGGCGGTCGAGCGTGGCGACGCCGTAGGCCATGGCGAGCACCGACCCCATGAGCGGGCAGATGAGCATGGCGCCAACGATGGCGATGTCGGAGTTCGTGTCGAGGCCGATGCAGGCGATGAACATCGCCACGATGAGGATGCACAGGTGTGTCCCGTTGAGGCGGGCGCCGTTCACGAAACGCTTGCGGATGACGGCGTAGGGTGCGCGACCCTCCCGAATGTTGAACGTGCGCCTAAAGAAGCTGCGCGCGTGGCCGAGAAGCTCGCGCGCGAGCCCCCGCGTCTCATTGTGTTGCGCCTGTTGCTCAGAATCCATGGGTCGCCTCGAGTGCCTTTGCGGTTTTGGGACAATCTACCCTTGCCAGGGAAACGATAACGCAGGGCGGCAAGGGGACTGGACCCTTGCCGCCCTGCGCTTGCTTGGCGTTCCCGTTCTGTTGTTTGCGGCCTAGAGCGCCTTGACGCGCTCGATCCAGGCGTCGACGTCTGCCTGCGGTGTCACTTGCTCGTCTCCGCCGGTGGAGTCGAACTGGACCTCCATGCTCGGGCCAAACGCGGCGCCTGCGCAGGCGCCCTCGATGTCGTCGATGACCGAGCCGGGCCAGCCGCCGTTGGTTTGGAAGGCCACGACCGTCTTGCCCGCAAGGTCGTTCTCGGCCAGGAAGGTCTTCACGGCCGGGGCCATCGTGTACCACCAGGTGGGCGTGCCCACGGCGATGACGTCGTAGTCCGCCGGATCGTGCTCGAGGCCCTCGATGGCTGGCATGACGCCCTCGTTGACCTCGCGGTGGCCCTGCTCGACCGTCTCGTCGTAGTCGTCGGAGTAGGGCTCGATGGTCTCGATGCGCTCGAGGTCGGCGTCGCAGACGTTGGCCAGCTGCTCGGCGATTCTCTCGGTGTTGCCATTCGACCAGCTGTAGTAGACAACCAGCATCTTCTTGCTGCTCATGCATGCTCCTTGTCCAAAGTGGGACAAGGAGCCTACGGGGCCATTGTCCCACTCGTGTTCGTTACAGGGCGTTGTACTGCTCGTCGTCGACGGGCTCGAGCCACTCGTTGGAGCAGTTCTCGCCCGGGAAGCCAAAGGCGAGGTGGCTGAACCAGCAGTCCTTCTTGGCGCCGTGCCAGTGCTTGACGTTGGCCGGAATCTCCACGACGTCGCCGGGCTTGAGGCTCTGGGCGGGCTTGCCCTCCTCCTGGTACCAGCCCTCGCCCTCGACGCAAATGAGGACCTGTCCGCCGCCGGCCGTGGCGTGGTGGACGTGCCAGTTGTTGCGGCAGCCCTGCTCGAACGTCACGTTGTGGATGGGCAGGTAGGCGTCGGGGCCGGTGAGGGACTTGAGGTAGCTCTGGCCAATGAAGTACTGCGCAAAGGCGTCGTTGGGCTCGCCCAGGCCAAAGAAGCCGCCGTGGCCCTCGGCCTCGGCCGCGTCGTCGGCGTAGACCTCCTTGGCCATGTTGAAAGCGGCCCAGGCGTTGGGCCAGCCGGCGTAGAAGGCGATGTGAGTGAGGATTTCGGCCATCTCGGACTTGGTGACGCCGTTCTTGCGGGCGCTCATCAGGTGGTACTTGAGCGAGCTGTCGACGATGCCCTTGCCGATGAGCGCGCTGATGGTCACGACGGAGCGCAGCTTGAGCGAGAGCTTGTCGTCGCGGTTCCAGACCTCGCCAAAGAGGATGTCGTCGTTGAGGTGGGCGAACTCGGGTGCCCAGTCTCCGTGGGCGTCGTGGCCGGCGGTCTGCTTGATGTTTGCCATGGTGGTTTCCTTTCTTTGCTGCGCGTTTCGCGCGCTGTTGCTTCGTGCGTGCGTTGCTCGGCTTGGCTCTTATGGAGTCGGGCCGCGTTGTCGTCCTACAGCTTGCCGCCGTAGACGGGGAAGAAGCTCGAGTCTCCGTAGTCCTTGATGTGCTCCGCGGCCTTGAGCGCCTCCATGTCCTGCTCTGAGATCTCGAAGTCGACGTCGGCGTCGTTGGTCATGTGCGCGGCGTTGGCCGTCTTGGGCAGCGGCAGCAGGCCCAGTTGCAGGCAGTAGCGCACACACAGCTGGGCGGGGTTCACGCCGTAGTGCTTGGCGACCTCTGCGACCTGCGGGTTATTGATCACCATGCCGTGGGCGATGGGGGAGTAGGCCTCGACGAGGATGCCCTGCTCCTTGCAATGGGAGATGAGCCCGAGCGGCGTGTTGGAGATGTGAGCAAGCACCTGGTTGACCTGCGGCTTTTCGCTTGCGTTGTCGATGATGTTCGCAAGGTCGTGCTCGTTGAAGTTCGAGACGCCGATGACGCGGACCTTGCCGGCGGCCCGGGCCTCCTCAAGTGCGCGCCAGGCCTCGAGGTTGCCCTGCTCGTAGCGGTTCTCGGACTGGTTGACCTCGACCCACGGCTGCGGGCTGTGGATGATCATCTGGTCGAGGTAGCTGAGGCCCATCTTCTCGAGCGTCTCGTCGATCGAGGCCTTGGCGGCTTCGTAGGTCTTGTGCTCCGCGGCCACCTTCGAGGCAACAAACAGCTGCTCGCGGGGCACACCGCAAGCGCGGATGCCCTCGCCAACACCGGTCTCGTTGCCGTAGGCCTGGGCGGTGTCGATCATGCGGTAGCCGCACTTCACGGCGTCGATGACGGCGCCCTTGGCCTCGGCGTCGTCCATGAGCCAGGTGCCCAGGCCAAGCCTGGGGATGCTGATGCCGTTGGCGAGTTGGTAAGTCTCGTTAAGGATTCCCATGTGCTACTCCTCTTCCCTGTTTCGCAGCGAGTAGATGAGGTAGTCGAGGCAGTCGAGCTTGCGCTGCTCGCCGTGGATGCCGTCGAGCAGGTCGCAGCGATACGCGCGTAACCACTGCATGCGGGCCTCTGGGCTCGTGAGCTGCGAGTACTCGTCAATCAGCACGCTGGGGCAGCCCGCGTCCGCCAGGTTTTGCCTCGTGTGCTCGTCCATCTCTCGCTGCCGTTCTCGTCGCTGCCTATGTTCGAGTTCAACTATGTGGCCGAGGCTTGCGAATGTACAATGCCTATATCGGCTATGTAGATATACGTATTGCGCATGAATGGGGATCGACGTGGAGTTCAGGACGCTTCGCTACTTCTTGGCCGTCGCCCGCGAGGAGAGCATGACCGAGGCCGCCAACGTGCTCCACGTGACGCAGCCCACGTTGTCGCGCCAGATTGCCGAGCTCGAGCGAGAGCTTGGCTGCACGCTGTTCGACCGCACTAACCGGGCGACCGTGCTCACCGAGGACGGCATGCGCCTGCGCCAGCGCGCCGAGGAAATCGTGTCGCTGGTGGACCAGACCGAGCGCGACATTACGGACCGCGGGGGCGAGCTCGCCGGCAACATCCGCATCGGGGCGGGCGAGACGCAGGCCATGAGCGTGGTTGCCGAAGTTTTCGCCTCCATGCGCCGCGAGCACCCGCACGTGACCTGCGAGTTATTTACGGGCAATGCCGACACGGTCGAGGAGCGGCTCGAGCGTGGCCTGCTCGACTTTGCCCTGCTTCTCGAACCCGTGAAGCTCGAGAAGTACGAGTGGGTTCGTCTGCCGGTGAGCGACCGCAGCGGCGTCGTGGTTGCGTCGGACAGCGAGTGGGCGCGGCTCGATGCGGTGACGCCCGAGGTGCTGGCACGCATGCCGCTTATCGTGAGTTCGAGGACCACCAATCGCGACATCGACTTCGAGGCGTGGTCGGGTGGCGCTCTGCGGCGCGAGGATCTCAACATCGTGGGCTCGCACGATCTCATCGGTAACGCAACGTGGCTCATTAAGGCCGGTGGCGCCTGCGCAACCAGCATCGACCATCTGTTTCACCTCAATGATGACAGCCTGCGGTTCATTCCCCTCGACCCGCCCGTCACGATTGGCTCGTACGTGGTCTGGAAGAAGTACCGGCTGCGCTCGCGTACCTGCGAGGAATTCCTGCGCCGCTTGCGCATTGCCTGCGAGTGGCAAGGCACCTGACCCACAGGCATGCCGCCCGGCGTGAACTTGCTGCTTGCGGCCAGGTGCAAGCTCGCCGCCTGTAGCCCTAATCAACTTATTCGTGCTCGTTTTGCATCGGCTTGGATAGAGCCCAAAATGCAACCTTCGCCAACTGGGGTTTTAAGGCGAATTTGCAAGTGATACGCGGCGTTTACGCAATTAAGCACGAAAAAGTTGATTAGGCATGCAGGTGGGGCGCCGCAACCCCCGAACTTGGTCGCGGTGCCCGTCACAACGAGCCCCTACAGCTTGCGCAGTACAATCGCGAGCGTGTCGAGTAATTCGAGCGCGCTTGCCTCGACGGCCGCGCGGTCGCCCACCGCGTACTCGTTGTCGCAGGCGAGCCAGTCTGCCCAGGCCTCGCGTGTACAGCCCATCTCGTGCATGTCGACGATTCTGGCTCCGCTCGACCGGACAATCATCGCGCGCCACCAGGCGAGGCCGTGCATGTACTCGAGCTGTTCGGGCGTCCACGATGCAAGCAGGCAATCCGGCAGGTTACCGTGGCAGTCGCGCACCATGCCGGAAATCGACAGGTAGAGCATGCCACCGCGCTCACGTAGGGCAGCAGGTACTCGTCGGGGTAGCGCGGGTCGCGCTCGTAGTAGCTGTACGAGTCGATGCTCGCCACGCACTCAAAGAACTTACGTGCCACGGGAAGCCCCTGCGAAGCGTCGGCCTTGATGGGTGAGTCGTTGCGTCATCGATGCCAGGCTCGCGAAAGAAGACGCGGTTCTCGGTGGGGTCGCTCCACAGGTCAACGGCGTAGACATCGAGGCCGCACTCGCGCGCGAGCAGGGCGCTCGTGATGCTCGTGCCGCTGCCAAGGCCGCAGGTGAGCGTGACGGGCCTGGGGCTGGTGCCATCGAGCAGCTCCTCGCAGAGCTTGAGCGGGCTGGGGCCCATGATCTAGGCGTGCACGAGGGATTCGCTAAGCGTGCTCGACTTGGGAAGGTCGCTCTTCTTCATCATTGCTCGTCCTGTCATGGTTTGATGGGTAAGAATGGCGGGAGGGAACGGCACAACAGCATCGGGCCGCCTGCGGGCGTGCCCCTGCGTGCTGCTATTCGCCGTTCCCTAACGAGCAATGGCCAAAAGACATCCCCTTGGATGAGTTGGCTTCGAGGCGTTTGCCTCATGACCAACGCCGTACGGCCACCACGGCGGCAACTTACGCTTCTGTAAGCGAGCGCGTGCGGCGGCCCTGGGGCAAGGGGAGAGCGGAGGCAACGTGAACATAACGGTCTACCTGGGCGCCAACAGCGGCAACGACCCCGCGCTCGCATGCGCGGTGCGCGAGCTGGGCACCTGGATTGGCGCCAGCGGCAACGACCTGGTCTACGGCGGCTCGCGCGTGGGCCTCATGGGCGAGCTGGCCGACGCAGTCTTGGCCGCGAGTGGCGAGGTCACGGGCGTGGAGCCGCAGGAGTTTATCGAAGCCGACCTCCAGCACGAGGGCGTTACGCGCCTCATCGTCACGCGCGACATTCCCGAGCGACGCGCCAAGATGATCGAGCTGGGAGACGCCTTCATCGCCTTCCCGGGCGGTACCGGCACGCTCGAGGAAATCTCTGAGATTATCAGCAACGTGTGCCTGGGCCACATCGATCGCCCGTGCGTGCTCTACAGCCTCAACGGCTTCTATGATGAGCTCGAGGCACTGCTCGCCAAGATGGTGCGCATGGGCCTCTCCACCACCGACCGCCAGAGGGGCATCTCCTTTGCCGCAACGCTCGACGAGGTCAAGCGGCTGCTAGGCTAGGCGAGAAGGCCGCTCGCGACGCCGCGTTGCTTCCATATCGCGCAAGCGCCCGCCGATGTCGATGTCGCCCGCTGTCCAACCACGGCTCTCGCAAGCCCCTCGACCAGACCGTCACGTACCTGTAGGAAACGTGGGGCACGCGGCGCACGACCGCCCCTGGCACACGTGCCGTGCGCCCCACCCGCTACAATACGTGGGGCACATCAGCGCAAGCGCAACAAAGGAACCGCATGTCATCTCTTTCGGACCAGATCTCATCCCGCCGCACGTTCGCGATCATCTCGCACCCTGACGCCGGCAAGACCACCCTTACCGAGAAGCTCCTCCTCTACACCGGCAGCATCCAGACGGCCGGCTCGGTCAAGGGCAAGAGCAGCTCCAAGCACGCGGTCTCCGACTGGATGGACATCGAGAAGGAGCGCGGCATCTCCGTTACCTCCTCGGTGCTGCAGTTCACCTACAACGGCGCCTGCGTCAACATCC
>ENA-OVGE01000648-OVGE01000648.1-human-gut-metagenome-genome-assembly--contig:-NODE-648-length-31924-cov-4.897706_pt1 | contig 31924 bp, 30 predicted proteins | sample MGYA00237769_ERZ505417 | MGnify/ENA primary metagenome ERZ505417 (study PRJEB26158, sample SAMN06016403) | human gut metagenome | biome: human gut; feature: ankylosing spondylitis patient; material... | reverse complement strand
GGGGTCGCGGCCGATGCGCACGCAGGCCAGCGGGCCCTCGAAGGGCACACCACCCACGGTGAAGGCGGCGCTGGCGGCCATCACGCAGATGGTGTCAACGGGATTCACCTGGTCGGCCACGAGAGAGGTTGCGACGACCTGGACCTCGTTGCGGAAGCCGGCCGGGAAGCTCGGGCGCAGCGGGCGGTCAATCATGCGGGCGGTGAGCGTGGCCTTCTCGGACGGACGGGCCTCACGCTTGAGGTAGCCGCCGGGGATGCGGCCCACGGCGTACATCTTCTCGATGAAGTCGACCGTCAGCGGGAAGAAGTCGTAGTCCTTGCGCTCCTTCGAGACAACCGCGGTAACGAGGACCGTGGAGTCACCCTGCTTGACGAGGACTGCACCGGTGGCCTGCTTGGCAAGCTCGCCGGTCTCGAGCACGTAGTGCTTGCCGTAGAGGTCGAACTCGTGTGTAACCTTTGCCATTTCTTTCCCTTATCTCCGCCTGCCACGTTGCAGACGGGCCGTCTGCGGGCTCCGACACCCGCGACGTGCGGATGCGCTTGGTCTGGCCCCTTGGGGCAAGCCCGCTGTGCCCAGACCCTTGGGCACGCGTTATGAAAAGGGGCGCCGAAGCGCCCCGTAGGTCCAGATTTACTGGATGTTGTCGCGGATGCCGAGCTTGGCGATGAGCTCACGGTACTCGTTGATGTCGTTGCTCTTGATGTAGGAGAGCAGACGACGACGCTTACCAACGAGCATGAGCAGGCCACGACGGGTGTGGAAGTCCTTCTTGTGGGACTTCATGTGCTCGGTGAGCTCCTTGATGCGGTCGGTGAGGATGGCGACCTGGACGGGAGCAGAGCCGGAGTCGTGCTCGTTCTTGCCGTAGGCCTTGATGAGCTCGGCCTTGCGCTCCTTGGAGATGGTCATGATGACACCTTTCTCTACGTTCGCCCCAGACTGGGAGCGCCGCCGGTGTGAGCGGCCGTCCAAGTGAGGGGTACCAACAAACCTTGTAGATAGTAGCACACGCCCCGGACGCGGCGGATAACAACACAAGACCGCCATGTAGGTACGCCGACGCGACGAGGGGTATCGTAGCAGATGAAAGTCACAGACTACGGAGGCCCCATGCGATCGCTCGCGCCACGCACCATAGCGCTCTACAACGCAGACAAGACGGGAAGCGCGCTGCCAGGACTTCTGCTCGAGGACTTTTCCGATGCACTCACCGCCTACTCGAAGCTGGGCGGCACGAAGGCGCCCCAGATCATCGACGACCCTTCCGCGGCAGACGCCACGGTCAGTGCCTGGTACTGGAACGGCCAGGCCACTCCCATGCCCAGCCTGAGCGACAGGCTCGACTACGCCATCGTGTGCTGCGACGGCACGGACGCAGACACAGCGCAGCTCGCTTACAGCTTCTCGGAAAACGACATAGCCCTAACAGGCAGTCTCTGGGCGGGAACCCTCGTCATCATGGGAGCCGAGAAGCTCGCGGAGCACATGGGCCGACCCCGCATGGGGCGTTCGCGCCGCTATGCCTCAGAGGCCATCGACGACCTCGTGCTGGCCCTGCGCTGCGGCAGCGAGTACCCCAGCGCGGTCGCAAGCCCGCGCCGCCCCATCAGGCTCGAGCGCTAGAACCCAATCGCCAGCATGACGAGGCCCGCGCCCACGCCCAGCGCATACATGAGCGCGGCGATGGCGACGTTCTCCCTGGCGCTCGCGTTGGTGCGGAAGAGCACCAGGTAGGCCGCCCCTCCCGCGACGAGTACGCCCGTCATCATCGGCGCAAAGCCCAGCGCCCCGTCGAGGTAGAGCTGCGTGATGACCACGCTCGCGGCGCAGTTGGGGATGAGGCCGAAAAGGCCCGAGGCAAACGTCGCCACGATGGCGTTGCTTGAGAAGAACGACGCGATGGCGTCAATGCCCACAAGCTCGATGGCGGCGCCCAGCACGAGCGTCACGGCAAAGATGAAGACCGTGACCTGCGCAGTCTTGTAGGCCGAATTCACGGCGATCCAACGCGCGACCTCGCCGCGGGTCATGGGCTCCTCGCAGCCGCAGTCGCAGGAGTACTCGCTCACGTCGTACTCGCCCTGCTCGCTCGTCTCATCGCCATCCTGCTGGCCCTTGCCCTGCTCGGGAAGCGCGAGGAGAGACGTGCGGTGGAGCGTGGCGCGCAGCACGAGGTCGACGGCGAAGCCCAGCACGACGCCGAGTACGGCCTTGGTGGCGAGGATCTTGAAGAGCAGCCCCGCGTCGAGGCGCTCGGCCACGAGCAGCGGCAGCATCTCGTCTGAAGTCGACAGCACAACGGCCACCAAGGTGCCAAGCGTCACGATGCGGTCCGCATAGAGCATGGCGCCCATGGCCGAGAAACCGCACTGCGGCACAAGGCCCAGCAGGCCGCCAAAGAGCGGGCCCGCGTGGCCCGCGCGCTGGATGACGTCGCCGGCGCGCCCGGAGGCAAAGAGCTCGAGCAGGCTCACGGCGACGTAGGTCACGAAGAGAAACGGCACGAGCTCGGCCGTGTCGATGAGGGCGTCCTTGAGGACGTCGATAACAAGATCCATGTGGTGGTACTCCCCCTGAGAATGTTTGTCGGCGATGCATCATAGCCAAGCCGAAGTCTGAATGACTGCTCACATTCTCAGGGTGGAGGGGGCTTCACAACTTGAGCCGCGACGGCGAGACGAACCGGCCGCCAGCCCGCCAACCTGCGAAACGGGAAGACGAGGGCCAGCCCTACACGCTCAGGGCAAACTCGAACGCGCGCAGCCGCGCGTCGAGCTGGGTTGCCGCCCAGACGTGCACGAGCGCGAGCAGCTCGGCCGCCATGTGCTCCTCGACCCGCGCCGCGAGCAACTCGTCGAAGGTGGAGCCAACGAGCGCCGCAAGCCACGCGAGGGTGGCGGCGTCGACGGGCTCGGCGCCCTCGACGCCTCTGGCGCAGTTCTCGCACAGGGCCCCGCCCGCCAGGGCCGAGAAGCGCGTGGGTGCGGGATCGGCGCAGGCGACGCACTCGGAGAGGACGGGGCGCCAGCCCTGGTGCGAGAGGACCTTGAGCACGTATGCCGCCACGACGACGTCAAGGTGGGGCTGGTCGGCCGCCTGCTCGCAGGCGAGCAGGGCCCGCGAGCAGATGGGGGCAAGGAACGGGTCGGGCGCCTCGGGAAAGCTCGTGAGGCGGGCCACCTCGCAGACGACGCTCGCCGCGCTCACGCGCGCGAGGTCGCCGCGCAGCGCCGCGTGGGGGCACTCGAGCTGGGCCTCGGCCACCACGTCGAGGCTCCTTCCCTGGGCCAGCAGCAGGTCGAGCTCGCAGAAGAGCTGGACGCGCGCCGCGAGCTTGCCGCCAGGCTTGCGCGCACCCTTGGCAACGGCCCGGGCCTGGCAGCCACACGCCTCGAGGATTGTGAGGATGAGGTCGCTCTCGCCCAGCTTGGTGCGGTCTAGCTATTACCGAATTTGCCGGCCTGCGTGCCGTTTCCAGCGCGCCCGCGCGCCAAGGCCTAACTCTCCGCCTCGTAGCCCAGGCGGCGGATCTCGTTCTGGTCGCGGCGCCACTGCGGGCGCACCTGAACGCGCAGCTCGAGGAACACCTTGGCGCCAAGCAGGCGCTCGATGTCGGGACGAGCGGCAGAGCCGATCTTCTTGATCATAGAGCCACCGCGGCCCACGATGATACCCTTCTGGCCATCGCGCTCGACAAGGATCGTGGCGCTCACGCTCGCGTGACCGTCCTTCTTCCAGACGATGTCGTTGCAGACGACGGCCACCGAGTGCGGCACCTCGTCACGGCAGTTGAGCAGGACCTTCTCGCGCACGAACTCGCTCACGAGGTCCTCCTCGGTGGCATCGGAGCCCATGTCGTCGGGGAACCACTTGGGGCCCCCGGGCAGCTTCTCGTTCACGAGCGAGAGGAACGCGTCGACGTTGAAGCCCTCGGTGGCGCTCGTGACGATGACGTCGTCGAAGTGGGCGAGCTCCTGGGCGGCCTCGAGCTGGGCGGCCATCTGGTCGGGCTTGGCGAGGTCGGCCTTGGTGAGCACGAGGATCTTGGGTGCGCGAGCGTGGTCGACGTGACCCGCGACCCACTCGTCGCCCGTGCCCACGGGCTTGGTGGCGTCGACGAGCATGGCCACGACGTCGACGTCGGCAAGCTCGCCCAGGGCGGCACGGTTGAGTTCCTTGCCAAGGGCGTCCTTAGGCTTGTGCAGGCCCGGCGTGTCGACGATGACGATCTGGCTCTCGGGCGTGTTCACCACGGCGCGCAGGCGCTTGCGCGTGGTCTGGGCCACGGGGCTCGTGATGGCGATGCGCTGCCCGCAGCAGGCGTTGAGCAGGGTTGACTTGCCGGCGTTGGGACGGCCGACGAGGGCGACGAAGCCACTCTTGAAGGGGGTGTCAGACATGGGGCCTCCTAGCCCTAGAGGAACTTCTCGATGGCGGCGGAGCCGATGACGATGATGCCGGCGAAGGCGACGAAGGCGCACAGCACCCAGGTGGCGGCCGCGGCGATGTCCTTGGCCCGCCCCGCGAGGGGGTGGTACTCGGGCGAGACGAGATCGACGATCGTCTCGATCGAGGTGTTGATGAGCTCGGCGGAGAGCACGACGCCACAGCACAGCAAGACGACGCCCCAGCGGGCCGCGTCGAGCCCGACGACGAGACCCGCGACGACGGCGAGTACGAAGCCGCCGAGCATCACCTTGATGTTGCGCTCGCTCGTGACGGCGAAGCGAAAGCCCTGGATGGCAAAGCCGAAGCTCTTGCGAAACGAGGGGTGGTTCTCCTTGGAGCCCGGTATCACGGCCGCTCACCCGCCTTTGGAAGAGGGGTGTCGTCCGCATGGCGCGTCGTGGCGACGTGGCCGAGGTCGCGCCCGCAGGCAAGGGCCAGAAGCTCGTCCTCGCGCGCCTCCATGAAGGCGGCATCGGCCTCCTCGATGTGGTCGTAGCCCAGCAGGTGCAGCAGCGAGTGGATTGCCATGAGGCGCGTCTCGTCCTCGGGCGTGGTGCCATAGCGGGCGGACTGCGCGGCGAGCACCGAGGGTGCCATCGCGATGTCCCCGAGCTCGCAGGGCTCGTCCGGGCCCAGGTCGGGGTCGTCGGGGCGCTCGCACTCGAGCGAGATGACGTCGGTGGGGGCCTCGACGCCACGCCACTCGGCGTTGAGCGCCTGCATGGAGGACTCGCCAAGCACGCTCACCGACACGCAGCAGGTGCGCTCGACGCCCTCCTCGGCAAGCACGAGGTCAAAGACGCGTGCGAGCTCGGCCTCGTCGATGGCGAGGCTCGCCCCCTCCTCGCAGAACAGCTCGATCTCAGCGCTCATGGGACGCTCCCTTCTCATGGTCATGCCGCTCGGTGCGCTCGTAGGCCTCGACGATGCGCGCCACGAGCGGGTGGCGCACGATGTCGGCGCGGCCCAGGTCGACGAACGCGATGTCGTCGGTGCCCTCGAGCGCGCGGCGGGCCGTCGTGAGGCCGCTCGTCCCCGCGAGGTCGCGCTGGGAGGCATCGCCCGTCACGACGAAGCGGCTGCGGAACCCCAGCCTCGTGAGAAACATCTTCATCTGCTCGGGCGTGGTGTTCTGCGCCTCGTCGAGGATGACGAAGGCGTCGTTGAGGGTGCGGCCGCGCATGTAGGCGAGCGGGGCGATCTCGATGATGCCCTGCTCGATCATGGCGTTGCCCTTCTCCATGTCGGTCATGTCGAAGAGGGCGTCGTAGAGCGGGCGCACGTAGGGGTCGAGCTTCTCCTGGAGGGTGCCGGGCAGGTATCCCAACGACTCCCCCGCCTCCACGACGGGGCGGCACAGGACGATGCGGCCCACCTCGTGGCGCTTGAGCGCCGCCACGGCCATCGCCATGGCGAGGTAGGTCTTGCCCGTGCCGGCGGGCCCCAGCGCAAAGGTGAGGGTGTGGGTGCGCACGGCCTCGACGTAGCGGCGCTGGCCGGCCGTCTTGGGCCGCAGGGCACGGCCGCGATAGGTGAGCAGGATGTCGTCGCCAAGCGAGGCGTGGGCGACGCCTGCCTCGCCAGAGCTCGCGAGCAGCAGGTCAACGTCTCCCGTGGTGGGCACGTCTCCCCTGCTCACGAGGTTGATGAGGCTCGAGAACACGCCCACGATGCGGTTGGCCTCGACCGGGTCCCCCGCGACGCTCACCTGGTTGCCCCGCACGGTGATCGAGGCGTCCGTCGCGGCCTCGATGCGGCGCAACAGCGAGTCTGCGGGGCCCATGAGGCGCGTAAGGTCGAGGGAATCGGGAATCGTGAGGCGAACCTGGGCGGGCTCCATGCTCCTCCAAAGTCTGGGTGCGAGAACATCTCGATGATACGACACGCGCCCCAGCCGCGCAGCCCGCGCAAGGGGCCACGCGCGTAGGGGCAGCGGCTACTTCTTGCGCTTGCCCTTGCCGCTCGGGCGGGCGGAGGCGGCGCGGCGCACGTGCCCGAAGAGGCCCTCGCCCTCGCGGGCGTCGGACCCGACGACGTCGCCGACGCGCTCGCCGCGCTTCTCGGCGATGGAGCGCAGCGTCTCGAGGTCGTCTGCCGACAGGTCACCCGGCACCACGACGTTCACCACGACGACGAGCTTGCCGCGGGCCGCAGATCCCTGTCGGGGCATGCCATAGCCCTCGACTTCGACGTGCTGGCCGGGCTGGCAGCCGGCCGGGACCCTCACGCTCACGCACTCGTCGGCGAGCACGCCCTCGACGTCAAGCGTGCAGCCGCACATGGCCTCGAGCGCCGTGACGTCCTCGACGCAGAACAGGTCGTCGCCCTGGCGCTGGAAGCGGTCGCCCTCGACGACCTCGATGCGCACGATGAGGTCGCCCGAGGCGTCGCCGCGCACGCCGGCCTCGCCGTAGCCCTCGACGCGCAGGCTCTGGCCTGAGTGGACGCCCGCGGGAACGTCGATCTTGACCGTCTCGTGGTTGGGTGTGCGGCCCTGGCCGCCGCAGGTCTCGCAGGGGTGGTCGATGGTGTGGCCGGTGCCATGGCAGGCGGGGCACTCGGACTGGGTCTGCATCTGCCCCAAGATCGTGCGCTGGACCGTCACCACGCGGCCCGTGCCGTGGCAGCGCGAGCACGTCGTGACGTGGCCGTCCTCGGCGCAGCCCGAGCCGTTGCAGTCGTCGCAGGGGGCGAGGCGGTCGTAGGCGACCGTCTTGGTGCACCCGCTCGCAGCCTCGGCGAGCGAGACGCGCAGCGTGATGCCCATGTCGCGGCCGGCCGTACGCGCGGCGCGGCCACCCGAGGCGCCGCCGCCAAAGAACGACGAGAAGATGTCGTCCATGCCAAAGCCGCCAAAGATGTCGGACACGTCGACGCCGCCGGCGCCAAAGCCCGCGGGGCCGTTGGGGTCGCCGTAGCGGTCGTAGTTGGCGCGCTTCTGCTCGTCGGAGAGGACGGAGTAGGCCTCGTTGACCTCCTTGAACTTCTCCTCGGCGTCGGGCGCCTTGTTGACGTCCGGGTGAAGGGTGCGGGCCTTTTTGAGGAAGGCGCGCTTGATGGTCCTTGCGTCGGCGTCGTGGTCGACGCCAAGCACCTCGTAATAGTCGACCTTGGATTCCACGCTCGTAGTTCTCGCTTCCCTAATTGCTGATGACGTTCGTGAGAGCGGGCGCGAGGGCCCGCGAAGAGGCTAGTAGAAGCCGCGCGCCCCGTAGCCGCGGGTGCCCAGGCCCGACATGCACGAGACCATGAGGGCCATGAAGACAGCGATCGTGGCGCCGTTCATGGCACCGTTGACGAAGTAGCGCCAGGCGTTGCTCCACCAGCTCTTAGGCTTGTAGAGCAGGCCCCCGTTGCCGAGGATGAACCACACGCCCATGAGCGCGGGCACGGCAACGACGAGGCCAAGCTGTGCCAGGCTCTGGAGCAGAAGGCCCAGGATGAGGAACGGCGCGGCGAAGCCCAGGAGCTGGAAGCCCTGGGCGGCCCTGGGCGAGAGGCGTTCGCTGGGGACGCCCACGCGACAGACGAAGTCGCCGGTGGTCGAGCCGTTGGTGCCGGCGTTGCCCATGCCGCTCACGCGCACGGTGTCGCCGTCGTGGCTGCCCGCCGGGATGTCGACGATGACCTCACTCGCCGAGAGCACGCGCCCGGTGCCGCCGCAGGTGTCGCACGGGTCGGCGACGACGCGGCCGCTGCCCTCGCACTCGGGGCAGACCATGTTCATGACGCCCAGGCCCAGAAGGCTCGCGAGGTCGACCGAGATATGGCCGGTGCCGCCGCAGGTGGGGCAGGTGCGCGCATGGTCGGCGTGGACCGAGCCCGCACCATGGCAGACGTCGCAGGCGACGTAGCGCTGGTAGGTGATGCCGCGGCGGCAGCCCTTCTTGGCCTGCTCGTCGTCGAGGTCGAGCTGATAGACGACGTCACCGCCCGCCTGCGGGTTGTAGGCGCGGCTGCGCGTGCGCGAGCGGGAGCGGCCTCCCATGTCGGAGAAGGGAAAGCCCCAGAAGCCGCCCATGCCCGCGAGCGGGTCTCCCTGGGAGGGGGCGCCGCCGCCCCCATAAGGAGAGCCGCCCGCGAAGGGGTTGCCCGACGACATGGTGTCGTAGCGGCGGCGCTTGTCGGGGTCCGAGAGCACGGCGTAGGCCTCGGAGATCTCCTTGAACTTCTCCTCAGCGCCAGGCTCCTTGTTGATGTCGGGGTGGTACTTGCGCGCCAGCTTCTGGAACGCCTTGCGAATCTGCGCGTCGTCCGCATCGTGCCCGACGCCGAGGATCGCGTAGTAGTCCTTGTCGTTCATGGATGCCATGCCTGCGTGGGCTCCCGTCTGTTGCGCGCCTTAGCGCCCCGGGGCCATGCCCGAGGCGCACGTATGCTCGACATTCTACCCAATAGTGGGCGCAACTCGACATCTAACATGCACCCATCTGATACGCTTGGGTGTCACGGCAGGCGAGGCGGGCCGCAGACGAGTCGCCGCGCACGTCGCAGGAAACGTGGGACGAGAGCGCCACGGGCGCCGCCGTCCCAGCGACCCCTACCAGGAGGTACGGATGGCAGAGTTCATCTACCAGATGTTCGAGGCGCGCAAGAGCCATGGCGACAAGGTCATCCTCGATGACGTGACCCTGAGCTTCTTCCCGGGCGCCAAGATTGGCGTCGTGGGCCCCAACGGCATGGGCAAGTCGACGCTGCTCAAGATCATGGCCGGCAAGGAGGAGGTCACCAACGGCGACGCCCGCCTCACCCCCGGCTACACCGTGGGCCTGCTCGAGCAGGAGCCGCCGCTCGACGACGACAAGACCGTCATCGAGAACGTGCGTATGGCCTTTGGCGACTTGCTCGCCAAGATCGACCGCTTCAACCAGATCGGCAACGAGATGGCCGACCCCGACGCTGACTTCGACGCCCTCATGGCCGAGATGGGCAAGCTCCAGGACGAGATTGACGCCGCAAACGGCTGGGACCTCGACTCGCAGCTCACCCAAGCCATGGACGCCCTGCAGTGCCCCGACCCCGACATGGCGGTGAACGTGCTGTCGGGCGGCGAGCGCAGGCGCGTGGCCCTGTGCCGCCTGCTGCTCGAGGCTCCCGACCTGCTGCTGCTTGACGAGCCCACCAACCACCTCGACGCCGAGAGCGTGCTGTGGCTCGAGCAGTTCCTTCACAACTACCCCGGCGCCGTGCTCGCCGTGACCCACGACCGCTACTTCCTCGACAACGTCGCCGAGTGGATCTGCGAGGTCGACCGCGGCCACCTCTACCCCTACAAGGGCAACTACTCCACCTACCTCGAGACCAAGGCCGCCCGCCTCGAGGCCCAGGGCCAGAAGGAGGCCAAGCTCGCCACGCGCCTCAAGAACGAACTCGAGTGGGTGCGCAGCTCCCCCAAGGCCCGCCAGGCCAAGAACAAGGCGCGCCTCGAGCGCTACGAGCAGATGGAGGCCGAGGCCGCCGCGGGCCGCACCGTGAGCGTCACCGACATCCGCATTCCCGTGGGCCCGCGCTTGGGCACGAAGGTGCTGGTGGCTGAGCACCTCTCCAAGAGCTTTGGCGACCGCGTCCTGATCGACGACCTGTCCTTCGAGCTGCCGCGCAACGGCATCGTGGGCGTGATCGGCCCCAACGGCGTGGGCAAGTCGACGCTGTTCAAGATGATCGTGGGCGCCGCCGTGGCCGCGGGCGACACGACGCTCGCCGAGTCCAAGACCGAGCAGCCCACGAGTGGCTCGATCGAGCTGGGCGAGACCGTCAAGCTCTCCTACGTCGACCAGATGCGTGCGGGCATCGATGCCGAGAAGAACGTCTGGGAGGTCGTCTCGGATGGCAACGACTTCATCGTCGTGGGCAAAGACGAGATCAACTCCCGCGCCTACGTGAGCGCCTTCGGCTTCAAGGGCACCGACCAGCAGAAGCCCGCTGGCGTGCTGTCGGGAGGCGAGCGCAACCGACTGAACCTCGCCCTCACGCTCAAGCAGGGCGGCAACCTGCTGCTGCTCGACGAGCCCACCAATGACCTCGACACCGAGACGCTCGAGAGCCTCGAGGAGGCCCTGCTGGCCTTCCCGGGCTGCTCGGTCATTACCTCGCACGACCGCTGGTTTCTCGACCGCGTGGCCACCCACATCCTTGCCTGGGAGGGCACCGACGAGGAGCCGGGCCGCTGGCACTGGTTCGAGGGCAACTTCGACGACTACCAGCGCGACCGCGTGAGGCGCCTGGGCGAGGAGGCCGCCAAGCCCCACCGCATCCACCGCAAGCTCAGGAGAAACTAGCCCGAGATGGCGCTCACCGAAAACAACGCGACGTCGCACGGGGAAATGAGGAGCCGGTCCTTTGGCTGGCTCCTCGCCCTTGGCTGTGCGCTCGTCGCCACAATCTGTGGCCTTCTTGCGGTTGCTTCCTTCTTCGTGACGGGCACAGGAGCCTTGGGGGCGGGCTTCAGCGAGTACGTCTCCTTCCACCTGCCCACCACCCCCAAGTGGGTCCTCGAGTTTGCCGCAGCGTTTGCCGTTATGGCTCTCTACCTCCTTGTTGTCGTGAGGCTGGTGCGACATGCGGACCGGGTCCGCGAGGGCAGATTCGTTGCCATCCTTGCCGCCCTCGCCCTGCTGTTCTGCACCTGGTGGATCCTCGACAACGCAACCGCCTACAACGGCTTTGCCGACTCGCGCCAGCTCACGCAGTATGCCCAGGAGCTCGCCCGGGACGACTACTCGTCATTCCTGCCCCGAGCGGATGCATTCGCGAGCCGCCTACCCGGCGACATGTACCTGTCGAACTATCCCTTCCAGGCGGGCATCCTCCTTGTCTTCGAGGGGTACTTCAGGCTCTTTGGCACCCATGCCGTCATGCTCTACCAGTTCACGAACGCGCTTGCCTCGGTTGGCTCCGGACTTGCGCTCGTTGGCATGGCACGCCTCACGGGGGCAACAAAGCGCGAGCGTCTCGTGGCGGAGCTGCTCGCGTTCACCTTTGTGCCACCGCTCGTGTTCTGCATATTCCCTTATGGCAATGCGTTGGGGCTCGCTCTTTGCCTCTTCGCGATGCTTGCCTGGATGAAATCGCAGGCGATTGAGGGCACAAGGGCTCTTCCTCTCATCCTGTTTGGAGCCATCCTGCTGTTCTTCGGCTTTGTCGCAAAGTCGACTTACGTGGTCATGGCCATTGGCTTTGTGCTGGTACTTGCCATCGACAGCGTCAGGAAGGCGTCTTGGTGGCGCGCGCCCCTCATGGTCGCCCTGCTCGTTATATCCTCAAAGGCTGCCGGGGCACTCCCCGCCTCTTACATGGAGGCACGCTTGGGAGTCGAGTTTCCCGATAACCAGCCAAAGTCCATGTGGATTGCCATGGGACTCAACACGGGAGACGTGTTTGGCGAGTCGATGCCCGGCTGGTGGAGTGGCTTTGCCCTCGAGAGCCAGATAAGGAACGAGGGCGACGTTGCAGCTCAGGCCGAGGAGGCAAAGGGTGCCATTGGGCAGGCAGCCACACGCTTTGCGAGCGAACCCGCATACGCCGCTTGGTTCTTCTCCAAGAAGCTCGGCACCGAGTGGCTCGACCCAACGTTTCAGTCACTCTACATCGCCTCGATTGGCATCATGACGCCCGAGGGGGCGGCGGGCACCAACGCGCCAGACGGTCGCTACGATGCATGGGACACGAGCTTTATTCATGGGTGGGTAAGCAGAGCCCTCTTTGCCGTGATGGATGGCATGCAGACAGTCATCTACGCAGGAGCAACAATTGGGGCGGTCGAGCTGTTCAGACAGGTTGGAGTCAAGTCGAAGACGCTCGCCTACTGCCTACCCTGCGCCTTCTTTATGGGCTTTGTCGTCTACATCCTCTGGGAGGCAAAGGGTATGTACGCCATGCCGTTCTTCTTCTGCCTCATTCCCGTTGCGGCCCAAGGCCTCACCAAATTGGCACAGCACAAGCGGGATCACCAGCCAACGTGATGCCCCGCGCTAAAGCATGGCAATGGCCGCGCCGAATCTGACTGTCCTCAGACTCGGCGCGGCCATTTTGCTCGTCAAAGCTGTCGTCGCGAGGCTCTGACCCTGTCCTACTCCCCCATCTTGAGCCGGGGCAGCATGACGTCGTCGGCGAGCAGCACGACGCGCCCGGAGCGGGCGGCCTCGACGCCGGCCTCGTCGCCCTCGCGGGCGGCCTGTGCCTCGAGCACGAGACTCAGCACGTAGCGGCCGGCCCTCTCGGCGCCCTGGCCCGGGAAGTACTGGATCTCGTCGCGCACGGCCTCGAGCCTCTCGCGCCACTCCCCGGGGTTGGCGACCATCTCGGCCACCACGCCCGTGAGCTCGGAGAGCTCCGACACCGCCAGCGAGCGCCCCACGCGGTTGCGCAGCGCGATGTCGGTGGGCTCGATGCCCAGCTCGCGCCAGTTGGGGTTCGTCTCCTTCATGGGGGTGTCGACGAACACGCAGGGCTTGAAGGCCACGAGGGCCAGCTCGCAGAACACGCTCGACCAGTCGGTCACGAGCACGTCGGCGTCGAGAATCGAGTCGGAGCTCGAGAAGTCCTGCTCGAACCACAGGTCCTCGGCCGGCACGTCGGCGTAGCGGGCCTGCAGCGACTCCCAGCGGGCGCGGTAGCGCTTGGTGTACTCGGGGTGCGGGCGCACCACGACCCTCCAGCCCCGGCCCAGCAGCGGGCGGATGACCTCGTCGGCGCACAGGTCGAGGATGTTGTCGGGCTGCCAGGACGGGGCGACGAGCACGCAGGGGCGGCCTGCGGAGGCGTGGGCGCGGGCGAGGTAGTCGGCCCTCTCCCGGTCGAGCAGGTCGTAGCCGCAGGCACAGAGCTCCCTGGGGGCGAGCCCGGCCTGAGCCTCGCGGGCGCGGGCCTCGCGCACCTGGTGGGGCCCCACGCACAGCATCGCGTCGTAGTGGTCGAAGGCCTCCTCGTGGCTCACGAGGTGCAGGCTCGTGGGGTGGTGGAAGGCGTAGACGTAGCGCGTCGAGGGGCTCACGTAGGAGCGCTTGACGTAGAAGTTGTCGAGGTCGTCGAGGGTCATGACCACGACGTCGGCGTCCATCTTCATCATGAGGGTGATGAGGCGCTTGTCGCCCACGTAGTAGGGCATGACGCGCGGGTGGTCCTGGGCGAAGGCGAAGACCTGGTCGTCGGGGTCGCCGGTGACGTAGTGGACCACGGCATCGGAGTTCTCGAGCAGCCACCCCACCATGCCGCGGAAGTACTTCCAGAAGCCGGAGCGCTCGGAGTAGACCACGAGGTGCTTGCCCACGACCGAGAAGAAGCGGCGGACGTCGGCGCGCTCGCGGCGGGCGAGCGGATCGGGGCGCCACCACGGCCCCTTCTTCGCGCTGAGGCTGTTGAGCTCGTCAAGCTCGGCCTTGGAGGCCGCGAGGTCCTCGTAGTCGACGTACTTGGCCGGGCTGATAATCAGGTTACACAGGGCCTGGACCGCGACGGACAGCAGGTTGGAGCACACCCAGTAGAACGCCATGCCGCACGAGACGTAGACGCCCAGAAACAGCGACAGCGCGATGGACAGGCCGTTCGTAGAGTTCTTCTCGGCACGGGACTGCTCGCGCTGCAGCGGGTTGATGACGTTGGAGGCGCAGCCCATGACCACGGCGGAGAGGGCCGCGGCGACGGGCATCGCCCAGGAGGCGCCGCCGTCCTCGGCCGGCACCAGGCCTAGGAACTCGGTGCCCGCGGCGCCCGAGTCGGCGATGGCGTGGATGACGTCGACCAGGCCGAACAGGATCACGACCTGCACCGCCAGCGGGACGAGCGACAGCAGCGGGTGGTAGTGGTACTCGCGGTTGAGCTCGCTCTGGCGCTCGCCGATGCGCTCCTGGTCGCCGAAGTACTTGACCTTGACGCGGTTGAGGGCGGGCATCATGCGAACCATGACGATGGAGTTCCACTGGCACCACAGCGACAGCGGCATGAGCACGAGCTTGGCGATGACGGTGAACAGCAGGATGGTGAGCCACCAGTTGCCCGTGAGCGCATAGCAGGGACGCATGATGGCCATGAAGACGTCGGTGATCCAGGAAAACACGGTGCGGCTCCAGGCGGTTGGGGTTGGTTCAGCATTTGTTAAGAGTACCACCGCGGCCTGAACGTCCCCGCGGCGGTACTCATGGCGGCGGCAATCGGCCGGCCTAGCCCTGCGAGGGGTCGCTCGCGAGGTCCCAGAGGGCCCCGTAGAGTTCGTTTCCCAAAAGCCAGCCGTCGTGCGTGGGCACAAGCGAACCCACGCTCCCCCGCTCGAGCAGGCCGCACCGCACGAGGTTGGCAAGGGCGTCGTCGACACGCGCGGAGCCCAGGGTTGTGCGGGCATGCTCGATGAGGGGCGTGGGCAGCCCGTCGGTCATGCGCGCGGCGAGCATGAGGTCCTCGGCCACGGCCTCGCGCTCACTCAACTGCTCGACCTCAAACGAGAGGGACGCGAGCGAGGTGGCGCAGACAAGCTCGTCTGTCGTGGAGCAGATCGTGAGCCTAAAGCGCACGGCATCGTCGATTGGCGCAGCGAGCGCGGGCACCGCCTCGCGAAGGCGCAGGTAGGAAACGCGGCCGAGCATACTCGCGGCTGCCGTGCCAAGGCCTAGGTACTCGACGCCCGTCCAGTAGCGAACGTTGTGGGCGCACCGCTTGCCAGGCCTGGCATAGCTTGCGACCTCGTAGCGCGAGAAGCCCGCCTGTCCTAGCACCTCGAGCGCGGCCTCCATGTCGTCCGCCTCGGTGTCGTCCGAGGGCCAGGGCAGCTGGCCGGACTCGCACATGCGCTCAAGCGGGGTGCCCGGCTCGATCATGAGGGGATAGCAGCTCACGTGGCCCACCCCCAGCTCAACGGCCTGAACAAGCGAGGAGCGCCAGCTTTCGAGCGTCTGGAAGGGAATGCCGCACATGAGGTCAAGCGACACGTCGAGCCCCGAGTCCACGGCAGCGGCAACGCGATCTCGCGCGAGGAGGGCGTCATGCACGCGGCCCAGGCCACGCAGCTCGCGATCATCGAAGCTCTGTACGCCAACGGAGACGCGCGTGGCGCCCGCCTCGCGCGCGCGGGCGAGCATCTCGTCGGAGAGCGACTCGGGGTTTGCCTCGAAGGAGAGCTCGTCCACGGGACCCGCGGCGCAGATGGCCGAGACGAGCGAGGGCAGCCCCTCGGCGCCCAGCATCGTGGGCGTGCCGCCGCCAACGTAGGCGCTCCCAGGACGGCCAAGAAGCCCGATTTCACGCGCCTGCCCCACGAGCCGCTCGAGCGAGCGCTCGTAGGCAAGCATGCGGGCGTCGTCGTGGTGCGTGGCCGCCGTGGCGAAGTCGCAGTAGCGGCAGCGCCTCACGCAAAAGGGAACGTGCAGGTAGAGAGCCTCGACGCCTTCGCTCACAGTGTTGCCTCGAGCTCGTCTGCGAGCGCCAGGTAGTCTTCGAGCCCCACGCAGTGCATGGCCCGCTCGCGCCAGGCGGCGGCCTCGGGAACCCCGCGCAGGTACCAGCCCGCGAGGCTGCGCGCGCGGGCGATGTGGGCACCCGTGGCACCGAGCAGCCTCACGTGCAGGCGAAACGCGGCAAGGCGCATGGCGGGCGTCACCTCGACGGGAAACTTGCCCTCGCGAAGGCGGCGGGCGTTCTCGAACACCCACGGGTCGCCGTAGGAGCCGCGGGCGATGAAGCAGGCAGCGGCGCCCGTGCGGTCCAGCAGCGCGGCCGCGCGCTCGGCGTCGAGGGCGTCTCCCGAGGCGATGACCGGCACGCTCAGCGCGCGAACCACCTCGGCCACGCCCTCCGCGCTCGACTGGCCGCGATACATCTGGGAGGCCACGCGTCCGTGTACCGCGATGGCGGCGGCGCCCGCGGCCTCCATGGCGCGGGCGAAGTCGGCTCCCACGAGCGCGTCGGGCCTGCGGCCCAAGCGAATCTTGACCGTGACGGGAACGTCGAGCTCCTCGCGCAGGGCCTCGACGATGCGCGCCGCGAGCGCGGGGTCATCGAGCAGGGCAGACCCCGCCCCGCCCTTGGTGACCTTGGGCACGGGGCAGGCCATGTTGACGTCGACGAGGGCGAGCTTGCTCCCCACGTGCTCGCCCAGCTGGGCGGCCGCCTCGCGGAAGTGCCCGGGATCGGCGCCAAAGAGCTGCACGGCAAGGTCGGGCTCGCCAGCATTGGGCTCGACGAGCGACCAGGTCTTGTCGCTTGCGTAGTGGATGCCCGTGACGCTCACCATCTCGGTGTAGGCGAGCGCGGCGCCACCCGCGCGCATCACCATGCGGTAGGCCGCGTCGGTGACGCTTGCCATGGGCGCCATGAGGAAGGGTGAGGCGGCGAGGCGCTCGCGCAGCGTGCCAACCTCGGAAAAAGACGCGGGCGGCCAGGCGAGGCCGGCCGCTGCGGCGCCCTCCTCCATCACGGAGCGGGCGGCATCGGTTTGGGAGAGCTCGTGCTGCGCGGCCACGCACGTGGCGGAGCGCCTCACTAGTCGTCCACCTTGAGAATCGCCATGAAGGCCTCCTGCGGCACGTCGACCGAGCCGATGGCCTTCATGCGCTTCTTGCCCTCCTTCTGCTTCTCGAGCAGCTTGCGCTTGCGCGAGATGTCACCGCCGTAGCACTTGGCGAGCACGTCCTTGCGCATGGCCTTGACCGTGGAGCGGGCGATGATCTTGTTGCCGATGGCACCCTGGATGGGCACCTCGAACTGCTGGCGCGGGATGATCTCCTTGAGCTTGTCGCACAGGCCGCGGGCAAGCGTGTAGGCCTTGTCCTTGTGGACGATGAACGACAGGGCGTCGACCTCGTCGCCGGACAGCAGGATGTCGAGCTTCACGAGCTCGCTCGTGCGGTATTCAGAGAACTCGTAGTCGAGCGAGGCGTAGCCCTTGGTGCGACTCTTGAGCTGGTCGAAGAAGTCGAGAATGAGCTCGGCGAGCGGCATGTCGAAGCGCAGCTCAACCGACTTCTGGGTGAGGTGGATCATGTCGGTGGTGACGCCACGGTGCTCGATGGCAAGCTGCATGACCGCGCCGGTGAACTCGGGCGGGCAGATGATCTTGGCCTTGAGGTAGGGCTCCTCGATGTGGTCGATGCACGTGACGTCGGGCAGGTCCTGCGGGCTGCGCACGCCAACCATCTCGCCGTCGGTCTTGTAGACGTGGTAGTCGACCGAGGGAGACGTGGCGATGAGATCGAGGTTGAACTCGCGTTCGAGACGCTCCTTGACGACCTCCATGTGGAGAAGGCCGAGGAAGCCCACGCGGAAGCCAAAGCCCAGCGCCACCGAGGTCTCGGGGGACCACGTGAGCGAGGGGTCGTTCACGTGGAGCTTCTCGAGGGCGTCGCGCAGGTTCTCGTACTCCTTGTTGTCGACCGGGAAGAGGCCCGTGTAGACCATGGGCTTGGCCTCGCGATAGCCCGGCAGCGGCTCGGAGGTGGGGTTCTCTGCATAGGTGAGCGTGTCTCCCACGCGCACGGACTCGGGGTCCTTGAGGCCCGTGACGACAAAGCCCACCTCACCCACGCCGAGCTCGTCCATGAGCACCTCGGCCGGACGCTTGACGCCCACGCCGTCGACGAGGAAGCGCTCGCCGCCCTGCATCATGAGCAGGTCATCGCCCTTGGAGATGTGTCCGTCGAACACGCGGACCGTGGCCACGACGCCGCGGTACTCGTCGAAGTAGGAGTCGAGGATGAGGGCCTTGAGCGGGGCGTCGTAGTCGCCGGTGGGCGGCGAGATGAGGAAGACGATGGACTCGAGCAGGTCGTGGATGCCCTCGCCCGTCTTGCCCGAGACGCACACGGCGTCGTCGGCGGGAATCGCGAGGTCCTCCTCGATTTCTTCCTTCACCTCGTCGGGATGGGCGCTCGGCAGGTCGATCTTGTTGATGGCCGGCACGATGTCGAGGTTGGCGTTCATCGCAAGGCTCGCGTTTGAAACCGTCTGCGCCTCGACGCCCTGGGTGGAGTCAACGACGAGCACGGCACCCTCGCACGCGGCAAGAGAGCGCGAGACCTCGTAGGTGAAGTCGACGTGGCCCGGCGTGTCGATGAGGTTGAACTGGTAGGTCTGGCCGTCATCGGCGTCGTACATCACGCGCACGGCGTTGCTCTTGATCGTGATGCCGCGCTCGCGCTCGATGTCCATCGTGTCGAGGAGCTGCGACTCCATGTCGCGCTCATCGACCGTTCGGGTGAGCTCGAGGATGCGGTCAGAGATGGTGGACTTGCCATGGTCGATGTGAGCGACGATGGAGAAGTTCCTGATGTGTGAGGTATCGTGAGTATTCATGTGGTCGATTCTAGCGTATTTCTTCGATGCACCTGCGAGTTCTTTGCATTTGTGGTGCAGACGCCATGACCATCTGCTATACTCGCGAGGTTGACTGCCGTGTCGGGCAACGGGAACCCCACTCCCCAACCCAACAGAGGCCTCAAAGAGAAGTAATTGAAAGGATCTGTACGTGGCTAACATCAAGTCGCAGAAGAAGCGCATCCTCACCGCCGAGAAGGCTCGCATGCGCAACAAGGCCGTCCGTTCCGAGCTGAAGACCGCCGTCAAGCGCGTCCGCGCCGCCGTCGAGGCCAAGGACGTCGAGCTCGCTCAGACCGAGGCCAACAAGGCCGGGCGTCTGCTCGACAAGGCTGCCTCCAAGGGCATCATTCACAAGAACCAGGCTGCCCAGCGCAAGTCTGGCGTCCAGAAGCTCGTGAACACCATCAAGTAGCTTCTCGCATACAGCGAATCTTTGAACCCCCGCTGGCGTGCTGGCCAGCGGGGGTTCTTTTGTGACCAGACTGCACCTGTGGCACACGGCACGAGGGCCGCAGACACACAAGCTCGTGTGCATGCCTAATGCGCGCGAGGGGTGCAGATGGCGAGGACAAAGCGGACGAAGGCGGTCTCGGAGTCGGGACTGCCCTTGAGGGCGCGCTCGCACACGGCCGCCTCGCGCAGAAGGACCACGAGCTCGCCCCTGCCAAAGCGGCGGGCCCAGCGGGCGTGGTTCTTGACCTGCCACTGCTGGCGCCCCAGCTCGTGGGCAACCTGGGAGGAGGCGCCACGGGCATCGAGCGACTGGGCGCAGATGAGCTCGCGAAGCCTGCCCAGGAGCACCGAGTGGAGAAAGACGTACGCGGGGCTGCGCATCGCGCCAAGCATGACGAGCGCACGGGCCGCGTCGCGCTCGCAGACGGCGTCGGCAAATGCCCAGGGGCTCACCTCGGCGACCTGGGCCACGTTTGCCTCGACGTCGGCGCGGGTGATGCGTCGCGCGTCGAGCTGCTCGGCCAGGCTCTTGAGCTGGTTGTCGAGCGCCACGGTCGACTCGCCCACGCGGTTCACGAGCTCGTCGGCCGCGTCGATGTCCATGGTGAGCCCGTGGCCCGCGGCAAGCTTCACCACGTAGGGCGGCAGGTTCCAGCGCTTGAGCGGCGCGCAGTCGATGATGGCCTTGGTCCCCACCTTGGCGACCGCCTTGTAGAGGCGCGTGTTCTTGGCGAGCTTCTCGGCCACGAGGCACAGGACGCACTGGGGGTTGGGGTCTGCAAGGTAGGAGACGAGTGCCTCGGAGACGGGCTTGGGTAGGGTGTCGGCCGCCTCGACGATCACGAGGCGGAAGTCGGTGCAGAACGGCAGCATCTGGGCCGATGAGACGATCTGGTCAGGATCCTCGACCGCATGCCCGTCAATCTGGTCGAGGTTGAAGTCCGCGAGGTCTGCGGGGACCTTGGCACGCAGGCGCTTCACGGCCGACGAGCGCTTGAGCTCGTCGGTACCAACGACCAGATATGCGGGCAAGAGCTCTGCCATGGGACCTCCCTTGGAGTTGCATTGCATTCGATTGTATCGCCCCGCGTGCCCGTACGCCCCACGGGCCCGCGGCTTCGAGGCGATTCGCGGCCTCGGGCGCAGGGAAGACGAGTCAACCAAGGCGATACCCGAATACATGCGCACCGCACGCAAACCCTAGCGCTGAGAAGTCACGCGCACGCCCATCGGGTCCGGCTCGAGCGTAACGTCCCCGCGCTCGATGGTGCACAGAAACGTCGAGCCCGCACCCTCCAGCACCTCCCGGCACTCTGGCGTGGGATGCCCATAGGAGTTGCCCTCCCCCGCACTCGCCACGGCGACCTCGGGCGCAAGCTCGGCGGCCTCCTCCGTGGTGATGGACACGCGCGAGCCGTGATGGCCCACCTTGAGGGCATCGACGTCGCCGGCCCGAGGGACCACCGCCTGCAGGACGTTGGACTCGGCGTCTCCCGTGAGAAGCACGGACATCTCGCCCCGAAGGCCCTCGTACTCCACCAGGAGGCAGACGGAGTCCTCGTTCTCGGAGCCGTCGGTGGGCTCATCAGGCCACAGGCACGTTATCTTGAAGCCGCCAACGCGCAGGGAGTCTCCCACACCGAGTTCCTCGACGCCATTGCGCGCAAGGCGCCCGACGTCATCCTCGAGGGAGCCCAGATTGGCCCCGACTCCCCTACCAACGAGCACATCGCCGCAGCTCACTAGCCCCGCGAGCTCATTGATACCACCGGCATGGTCATCATGCAGGTGGGTGACGACCACGGCGTCGAGCCACGCCACGTGATGGCGCGCCAGCGCGGGCGTGATGGTGCCGGCGGGACCCGTGTCGACGAGCATCACGTGGGGGCCATCTCGGATGAGGATGGCATCACCCTGGCCAACGTCGAGCACCGTGACGCTTGGGGGGACGAGCACATAGAGGCGCAGGGCGAGCGCGACAAGGGGCACGAACAGTGCCGCGCACCCCATGCGTAGCGCACGCGGCGAAGGCCTGGGCCAGGTGGAGAGCAGCACGGACCCCACAACAAGGGGCACGAGCGCAGCCCAGCCAGGGGCCGTTGCCGCGACGCTCGCAAGCGGAAGCGAGGCAAGCCAGCTAACGACCTCCACCACAGCACCGGCAAAAAGCCGCGCCGCGCAAAGCGCCACCGGCCCAACGACCGGCATCCAGCAAACGATAAGAGCAGCGAGCGCCGCGCAGAGCAAGGGCGCAAAAGCAGGTCCCACGACGAGGTTCGAGAGCACCGACACGAGGCTCACCCTCCCAAACGAAGCAACGACCAGCGGAAGCGTCGCGGCCTGGCACACGAGCGAGGAGCAGACCGACGAGCGGACGTACCTACCGAGCTTTGATAAGGGACCGCGCAGCATCCGAGGCAGGCGTGAGCGCCATGTGGACCTGTGGCCTCCCAGCACGTTCGCCGCTGCGGCCTCGAACCAGCCCGAGAAGAGCACGAGGGACGCCACCGAGAGAACCGAGAGCTGAAACCCAAGGTCACAGGCACAATGCGGATTTGCGAGACACATGGCGAGGCCCGCCAGGGCAAGCCCCGAGGGAGCATGGCCCCTTCTGCCCACGAGACGCGCCGAGTGCGACGCCGCGAGCATGACCCAGGCCCGCAGCGCCGACGCAGGTGCCCCGCACAGCGCCACGAACGCGGCACAGAGGCCAAGGCCCGCCACGGCCCTCGACCCGCTCGAGACGCCAAGGGCGACGAGGGCAGCCTCAACGACCGAGGAGAACACCGCAAGGTGAGAGCCAGACACCGCCACGAGGTGCGCAAGGCCGGCAGCCGCGAACTCGTCCGAGATGCCCCGTGCCTTGAGCTCGGTGCGCTCCCCAGCGACAAGTCCGGCGAGTAGCGCGGCACCAGGCCCGCTCGAAGGGTCGATCGCGCCAAGCACGCACCCGCGAAGGCCACCCAAAGCCGCATGCACCCCCTCGGGCGGTGCCTCCTCCAACACGCGCACGACCTTGACGCGGCCGGCGAGCCCAGCCGCCCTGCTCGAGAGGCCCCACTCGTCGTCCCCATTGGCCGAGAACCGCCCAACGGCGCGGAGCCGCTCGCCCACGGGGAGGTGCTCGCTGCACGCAAGCCAAACGTGGCCGACGGCGCCGCTTGGCAGCGAGCAGTCGGCACGGCACAGCCATCCCGACTGCGTCTGCGAGGGCTCGCTCGCAACGACCATCTCGAGCCTCGACACCGGCGTGGAGCTAAGCTCGAGAGCAGCGGCATCGAGCCGCGAAAGCGCCGGCACGCACCAGGCGCACGAGAGCACGATGGCCATGCCGCAGGCAAGCACGTGCCAAGAGGCAGTCCCACGCCCCCTCAGCCTAAGTACTGCTCCGCAAATTGGCGCGAGGACTGCGCCCGCCAGCAGAGGCATAGCGTCCACGACGCCCCTGAGAAGCAGGTTGTCGCCCAAAACAAGCACGGTCAGAGAGCTAAGCAGGGGCGGCACGTACGGCTTGCCCGGATACGTGGCGGCGTCACCCGCAGAAGTCTCGGGGGCAACGCGCCCTTCGCTACACACAGACGTGGTCCTTGAGCTTGGCAAACTTCTTCTCGCCGATGCCGCTCACGCGCATGAGGTCATCGGCGGACGAGAAGGGGCCGTTCGCCTCGCGCTCCTCGACGATCGCCGCAGCCGTCGAAGGCCCTACTCCCGGGAGGGCGTCCAGCTCCCCGGCGCTCGCCGTGTTGATGTTCACGAGCCCGGACGGCGTAGCCGAAGCTCCTGAACTTGAGGCATCACCTGAACCCTGCGAGGAAGACGCATTGGCTGCTACCTGCTCCCCCTCGCGCGGAATGTAGACCTTCTGCCCGTCTGTGACCCGACCCGCCAGGTTCACGCTGGCCGTGTCGGCGCCATCGACGAGTCCTCCCGCCGCGGCGACCGCATCGGTCACGCGCGCATGGCCCTCCCCAAGCTCGTACACGCCCGGCGCCGCGACCGCGCCATCCACGTGCACGACGATAACCTGCGGAGGCGTTACCGCACCCGCAGTGGCCGCTGGCACGTCGCCCGCCGTTGCCTCCGTCGTCGCGGCCGCATCACGTTCGATCACCACACCGCCACGCGCCGGCAGCACGAGCGCGGCAACCACCGCAAGCGCGACGGCCACGACGAGGCCAGCGACAACGATCATAGCCTTGCCGTTCACACGCCCATTCCTTCTCATCTGCGCCATAGCACCACCTCCTGGCGCCATGGTGCCAAAGCAGGAGGCCACACATGCGCCTGGGCGCAAGAAAGTCCCGGGCGGACAGACACGAACCTGTCCAAAAGCTGACAGAATCGGGCCGAATCGGTACAAAAAAGCGCCCGACCCCGTGTTGAAAACGGAGCCGGGCGCGTAAGAAGCAGCAGCTAGAGGGCAGCAGGACGAGTTATCAACTAGCCCTGCAAAACCTCAGCGTTGACATCGTCGTCGGCAACGGGCCACTCGGCAGGAGCAAGCTCGCGGTGACGGGCCTTGAGCTCGCGCGGCGGCCGGTACGACGGGCAGGAATTGAAGTCGATATACTCGACTGTCTCCATGAGGTGCTTGACCATGGCGTCGTGGTCGAACGTCTCCCAGGCACGGCGCACGGCGTCGAGGTGGGCGTGCGTCTCGGGGCGCCTCGGCATGAACAGCGTGCAACAATCCGGAGCCGTCTGCGCGCTGATGTCGTAGGTGCCAATCTGCTGCGCACGCTCGATGATCTCGATCTTGTCGGTGCCGATAAGCGGGCGGAAGACCGGGATGCGGGCGACGTCGTTGGTGGCCGTAATGTTGTCGAGCGTCTGCGAGGCAACCTGACCCAGCGACTCGCCGGTGACGAGTGCCTTGGCGCCCTCGAGCTCGGCGATGGCCTGGGCAACCTCGAACATGAGTCGACGGTACATGATCACGCGCAGCGACTGGGGCGCCTTGAGCGAGATCTCGCGCTGGCACTCGCCAAACGGCACGACGTAGAGGCGGCCGATGATGCCGGCGGGCTCGAGCGCGCGCACGATGTCCTGTGTGAGCCACTCGGAGGCGTCGCTCGTCATGGGCCTGCCCGAAAAGTGCACGGGCACGCAGGTGGCGCCGCGGCGCCCAACCATCCAGGTGGCGACCGGGGAGTCGAAGCCGCTCGAAAGCAGCGTCACGACCTTGCCGGCGGTGCCCACGGGAAGGCCGCCGGCACCACGCATCGAGGCGGCATCGGCATAGACGTAGACGTCTGCCTGCACGACATGCACGTTGACCGTGACGTCGGGATGGTGCATCTGGACCTTCTTCTCAGGGAAGGCCTCGCACAGCACCGCGCCCACCTGGCGGTTGAGCTCGATACTGTGGATGGGATAGTCGGTGTTGGAGCGACGACCATGAACCTTGAACGAAGTGAAGTCGCCACAGGCCCTGAGGCTCTCGATTGCGGCCTCGTTGTACTGCTCGGGGACACGCTCGCAGCGCCAGGCAACCGAGACGCGGGCCACGCCAGGGACACGGGCGATGATGCCGGGCACGTCCTCGGGGACCTGGCCATCGTCAAAGTGGACGCGCACGTAGCCGCTCAGGCGCTCGACGTGGGCCGAGCGTCCCTTAAGGGCTCGCTTGAGGTTGGTTATGAGCTGACGCTCGAAGGTCGAGCGGTTCTTGCCCTTCAGGCCAATCTCGTGATAGTGGACGAGGCAGACGTGAGACGACACGGGCTACTCGCCAATCCTGGTGTTGGTGTCCTTTATGGCCTCGTCGAAGTCCTCCTTGACGTAGCCAAGCGTGCCGTTGGCGATCTCCTCCATTGCGATGGTGGTGGTGTCCTGGCCGGAGACGACGGTGGTGATGTCGTCGACGTCCTGGATGGCCGTCACGCGGAGGTGCTGGCCGCGCAGCATGTTGTTGATGTCGCACGCGCGCTTGGAGGCGACGGAGCACAGCAGGAACGGGTTGTGCTCGGTCTTCTCCAGCAGGTCGTCAATCTCAGGCTTGATAACAGACATTACTTGGTACCTCAATTCATCTCATGAGAGTCCAGGACGCGCATAAGCTGCGCGGCAGCCTGGTGAAGGTCATCGTTGACAACGCGCTCGTCGTACTCGCAGGCCTTCTCCATCTCTCCGGCGGCGTCGGCCATGCGGAGGCGAACGGTCTGCTCGTCCTCGGTGCCGCGACCGCGCAGGCGCTCCTCGAGCACCTCCATGGAGGGCGGCTCGATGAAGACCAGGACCGCGTCGGGATAGGACATGCGCACGTTGAGGGCACCCTGTACGTCGATCTCGAGGATGACGGAGTGGCCGTCCGCAAGGTTGCGGTCGACCTCGCTCTTGAGGGTGCCGTAGCAGTTGCCGTGGACGTGGGCCCACTCGAGGAACTCGCCGCGCTCGACGCGGGCGGAGAACTCCTCATTGGTTAGGAAGTGGTACGAGACGCCGTCCACCTCTCCGGGGCGTGGCTGCCTCGTTGTGGCCGAAACCGTCAGGCCGAGGTCGGGGCGCTGCTCCCTCACCAGGGAGACCAGCGTGCCCTTCCCCGCGCCCGACGGCCCGGAAACAACGAACAGTCTTGGTGTGCGCGGCACTATTTCGAGAGAATCTCGAGGAGGGCCTCACGCTGGCGCAGGCCGAGACCCTGGACGCGGCGCTTCGGGGAAATCTCGAGCTCGTCCATGATCTTGGCGGCCTTGGCCTTGCCGTAGCCCGGCAGGGACTCGATGAGGGCGCGGACCGGCATGCGGGTGGCGGCGGGGTCATCGGAGTCGAGGACGTACTTGAGGTCGACCTGGCCGGTCTTGATCTTCTCGCGAAGCTCGGCACGGGCGTGACGGGCCTCGGCGGCCTTCTTCAGGTTGGCAGCACGCTGCTCCTCGGAAAGCTGAGGGAGAGCCATTGTTTCCTCCAAACATTGCTGAACAAACAAAAACCGTAGAGGGGAAGCGCCCCTCTCGAATCGGCTGTAAGCAACTATGGCAATTTAGCAGCCGTTTTGCAAGAACTTCAAAAGAATTGCTCCCGCGTCTGTCCTTTTTGTGCCCTTTCGGTTGCGCAAAGGTGCACAGACGACGACGCGGGAGCAAACGGCGTGCTCAGATGTGGTGCCAGGCGACTACTTGGCGGCCTCGAGCTCGGAGACGATCGCCTCGAAGGCGGCGACCGGGTCCTCGGCCTGGGTGATGGGGCGGCCCACCACGATGTGGCTGGCGCCCGCCTCGATCGCGGCCGCGGGCGTGGCCACGCGGCTCTGGTCGCCAAGGGCGGCGCCGGCCGGGCGCACGCCGGGCGTCACGATGAGGGCATCGGGGCCCAGAAGCTCGCGCATCTCGCGGGCCTCCCTGGGCGAGCAGACGATGCCGTCGAGGCCGGAGTCGACCGCGAGCTTGGCGAGCGAGGCGGCCTGCTCGGGAATGGGGCGCGTGACGCCCACCTTGGCGAGCTCGTCGGCGTCCATGCTCGTGAGCACCGTGATCGCGATGACGTAGGGCTTGTGGCCAAACTCGGCCTGGGCCTGCTCGGCACCCTCGTGACAGGCGCGAAGCATGGCCTCGGAGCCCGAGCCGTGAACGGTCACGAGGTCGGCGCCGCTGTGGGCGGCGCTGCGCACGGCACCGCGCACCTGGTGCGGAATGTCGTGGAACTTGGAGTCGACGAAGATCTTGAAGCCGCGCTGCTTGAGCTCGGAGACGAGCTGCAGGCCCCCGTCGTAGATGAGCGTGATGCCCACCTTGAGCCACGTGGCATGGCCCTCGAGCTTGGCCGCCAGCTCGCGCGCCTCGTCGGGACCGCAGTCGAGCGCGACCATAATGCGCTCGCGGGCGCTCAGGTTGTCAAACCTTCCCATGGCTCTCCCCTATCCCTCGAACGCGCCGATGAGCTCGGTCACGCTGGAGACGCCCTGGGAGGCGACCCACTCGGTGAGCTCGTCGAGGATGCGTGGGGCGGCCATCGGGTCGACGAGGTTGGCCATGCCAACCGAGACGCTCGTGGCGCCCGCGAGGATGAACTCGGCCGCGTCACGTCCGCTCATGACGCCGCCCACGCCAACGATCGGCAGGTCAACGGCGTTGTGGACCTCCCAGACCATGCGCACGGCAATGGGGTGGAGGGCAGGGCCGCTCATGCCACCGGTGGGGCGCGACAGGCGGCTCTTGCGGGTGTTGACGTTGATCGACATGCCCGAGATGGAGTTGATGACCGTGAGGACGTCGGCGCCCTCGGCCTCGAGCGCCTTGGCGACGTCGACGACGCGGGCGGGGGCCATCTTCACGAGCAGCGGGCGCTTCGTGCGCGGGCGGATGGCGCGGATGACCTCAGCGGCGCCCTCGGGAGTGGAGCCCATGGCGCAGCCGCCGGCCGCGATGTTGGGACAGCTGATGTTGATCTCGAGGCCAGCCGCGAAGGGGGCGAGCTCCTCGAAGAGCTCGACGGCCTCGACGTACTCGTCGACGGAGTGGCCGGCGACCTGGCAGATGACCTTGGTGCCCTTGTCAGACAGGCCCTGCAGGTAGTCGCCGTAGCCATCGACCAAGCCGCGGACGCCCGGGTTCTGCAGACCCACGGAGTTCATCATGCCGCTCGTGACCTCGGCCATGCGCGGCGCGGGGTTGCCCGGCCAGGGCTTTGCGGCGCAGCCCTTGGTGGTGATGGCGCCAAGGCAGCTCACGTCGTAGAAGCCCTCGAACTGGGCGCCGAAGCCGTAGGTGCCGCTCGCGGTGTTGATGGGGTTCTTCATCTCGATGCCGCCGAGGTTGACGGCCATGTTGGGGGTACTCACCAGACGACCCTCCTCGCGTCGAAGACCGGACCGTGCATGCAGGCGCCCACCATGCCGTCGACCGTCTCGACGTTGCAGGTGTTGCAGGCGCCAAAGCCGCAGGTCATCATGCGCTCGAGCGAGACCTGGCAGCGCGTCTCGGCGCCGCGGGCCTGGGCGGCCACGGCGCGCATCATGGGCTCGGGGCCGCAGGTGAGCACGGCGTCGTAGCCGCGGTCGAGCAGGGGCCCAACCTCGGCGGTGACGAAACCCTTGGTGCCGGCCGTGCCGTCGTCGGTGGTGACGCGCACGTCGGCGCAGCCCAGGGCCTTGAGCTCGTCGATGCCGCAGAGCTTCGCGGCAGTGAGGGCTCCCACCACGGCGTCGACCTCGGCGCCCGCCTCGCGGGCCAGGCTGGCGGCAGCGATGATGGGCGTGATGCCGATGCCACCGGCTACGACCAGCTCGCGCTTGGCGCCGGCCGGGATGGTCCAGCCGTGGCCGCCGGGGCCGAGGACGGTGGAGGTGTCGCCGGGCTGCATGGCGGCGAGGCGGCGCGTGCCGTCGCCCACAACGGCGTAGAAGGTGGTGACGGTTCCGGCCTCGGCATCGGCGCTGGCAAACGACAGCGGGATGCGGATGAGCTGGGTGGTGTCGCCGGGGACGGCGAAGCTCATGAACTGGCCGGGGCGGATGGCGGCCGCCAGGCGCGGGGCCTCGATGGTGAGGCGCATGACGCCCTCGGCCACGGGCACGTTCTCGCGAATGGCGAAGTCATGGATGCGCGCGGGCGATGGGGTGGGTGTTGCCATGTCTCTCCTTTCGTTTCCTGTGTGGGAAGGCCACCGCGGGCCCTGGCGGTCTGGCGGTGGCCAAAGGCGCCCGCGGGCCGCGAGGGCCAGCGGGCGCCGGACAAGACGAAGAACTTAGGCGAGCTTGCCGTCGCGAAGGACGTGCTTGCCGGCAACGACCGTGTCGGCCGCGCGGCCCTTGAGCTTGGCGCCCATGAAGGCCGAGTTGTGCTGCTTGCCAGCGAACGTCTCGGGCGTGACCTCGAAGCTAGCATCGGGGTCGATGAGCGTGAGGTCGGCCACGGAGCCGGCCTCGACGCGCACGGGGGCGAGGCGCGCGACCTTGCGCGGGTTCACGCACATGACCTCGACGAGGCGCTGCCAGCTCATCTTGCCGGTGGCCACGAGGTTCGTGAGCATCAGCGGCAGGCTCGTCTCGAGGCCCACGACGCCGAACGGGGCGATCTCGAACTCGCACTCCTTCTCGTGGAGGGCGTGCGGGGCGTGGTCGGTGACGACGCAGTCGATCGTGCCGTCGACGATGCCCTCGCGAAGGGCCGCGGCGTCGGTGGCGCGGCGCAAGGGCGGGTTCATCTTGAGGTTGGTGTCGTAGGTGTCATCGAGCGCGGACTCGTCGAGGAAGAGGTGGTGCGGGCAGACCTCGGCGGTGACGGGAAGGCCCTCGGCCTTGGCGGCGCGAACGAGCTCCATGCCGTGGGCGGTCGAGATGTGGCAGATGTGCAGCGCGCAGCCCGTGAGGCGGCACAGCTCGATGTCGCGGGCGATCTCGATCTCCTCGCCGGCGGCGGGCCAGCCGGCCAGGCCCAGGCGCGTGCTGGCGCGACCCTCGTTGACCATGCCGTGCTCGGTGAGCGATCGGACCTCGCAGTGGCAAGCGACGGCGCGGTCGAACTGGCGCACGTAGTCCATCACGGTGCGCAGCATGCCGGCGCTCTGGACGCCGTGGCCGTCGTCGGAGAACATGCAGGCGCCCTCGGCGACCATGTCACCGATTTCGGCAAGCGCCTCGCCCTTCTCGCCGCGCGTGCAGGCGCCGATGGGACGGACGTGGACGAGGCCGGCGGCGTCGCCCTTGGCGATCTGGTAGCGGATGCCCTCGCCTGAGTCGACGACGGGGTCGGTGTTGGGCATCGTGGCGACATCGGTGAAGCCACCGGTGGCAGCGGCGGCGGAGCCGGTCTCGATGGTCTCCTTGTACTCGTAGCCCGGGTCACGGAAGTGGACGTGGATGTCGGTCAGGCCGGGAACGAGGTACTTGCCGGCGGCGTCGATGACCTCGGCGCCCTCGGGGGTGCGGATCTGCTCGCCAACCCTGGCGATGCGCTCGCCCTCGACCAGCACGTCATAGACACCGTCGAGACCAACCTGGGGGTCAACGACGTGGGCGCCCTTAATCAGCAGCATTCTCTTCTCCTCCAAGCAGCAGGTACATTTCGGCCATGCGGGTGTAGAGACCCGCGGCGACCTGGCGGGTCACGAACGAGTTCTCGGCGTCGGCGGGGATCGAGTCGATCTCCATGCCGCGGTTCATCGGGCCCGGGTGCATGACGAGCGCGCCCTCCTTCATGCGGGCGTGGCGCTCGGCGTTGAGGCCCCAGAGGCGGTTGTACTCGCGCTTGGAGGGAATCGTGGCGCCCTCCATGCGCTCGAGCTGGACGCGCAGCATGTAGACGACGTCGGCATCCTCGATGACGGAGTCGAAGTCATAGGTCTCCTCGGCGCCGAAGACCTCGGGCTCGGGGAGCTGGAACGTGGGCGGGCCCACCAGGGTGACCTTGGCGCCCATGGTGCGCAGCGCGGGCGCAAGCGAGCCCACGACGCGGCTGTGCAGCAGGTCGCCCACGATGGCGACCTTGAGGCCGTCGAGCTTGCCGAAGTGCTCGCGCATCGTGTAGAGGTCGAGCAGGGCCTGCGTAGGGTGGGCGTGCTTGCCGTCGCCGGCGTTGATGACGCGGGCGTCGGTGTACTGGGTGATGCGCTCGGCGGTACCGGCGTTGCGGGCGCGGCAGACGAACATGTCGATGCCGTAGGAGTCGAGCGTCTTGATGGTGTCCTCGAGGCACTCGCCCTTGGAGACCGAGGAGCTCGAGCCGGCGACGTTGAGCGAGTCGGCCGACAGGCGCTTCTCGGCGATCTCGAACGAGGAGCGGGTGCGGGTCGAGGGCTCGAGGAAGAGGTTCACGATCGTGCGACCGCGCAGGGCCGGCACCTTCTTGATCGTGCGGTGGTTGATCTCCTCCATGGAGCGGGCGGTGTCGAGGATCTGCGTGATGTCGTCGGCCGTAAGGTCCGTCGTGTTGATGAGGTTGCGTACGGAGAGCATCTAGTCTCTGACCTCCTTGTTAGCGATGGCCTGCTTCTCGGCCTCGATGTCCCAGATCTCGACCGCGTCGCGACCGTCGAGGGACTCGACGAAGACGCGGACGTCCTCCTCGTGGGAGCTGGGGACGTTCTTGCCCACGTAGTCGGCGCTGATGGGCAGCTCGCGGTGGCCGCGGTCGACCATGACGGCGAGCTGGATGGTCGCGGGGCGGCCAAAGTCCATGAGCGCGTCAAGGGCCGAGCGGACCGTGCGGCCGCTGAACAGCACGTCGTCGACCAGGATGATGTCCTTGCCGTCGACGTCGAAGTTGATCTCGGTCTTGTGGATGACGGGGGCGACGCGACGCGTCACGTCGTCACGGTAGAAGCTGATGTCGAGCTTGCCCACGGGCGGGCGGATGCCCTCGATCTTCTCGATCTCGTCGGCAATCTCGTTGGCGATGTTTGCGCCACGGCGCACGATGCCGACGATCGCGAGGTTCTCCGCCCCCTTGTTGCGCTCGATGACCTCGTGAGCGATGCGGGTGAGGGCTCGCGCCATCGCCGCGCCGTCCATGATGGTCGCCTTGGGTGCGATCTGTTCCATGTGGCTCCCTTCACACAAAAAAAGACGCCTGTGCCTAATACGGCCCGGGACGTCTGCATAGGTGGTTCATGTGGGGAGCGCTCACGCTCCAAATCCTTGCCGGTGTCCCGCACCGTCTTAAAGGTCTTGACTACTATACTACTCAGGAACGCATGCAACGCCACGAATTGTGGCTCCATTCGGCCTACGCACGACGCACAGGAGTTACGGACATGATCGAGCACAAGCTAGCGAAAA
>ENA-OVGE01000641-OVGE01000641.1-human-gut-metagenome-genome-assembly--contig:-NODE-641-length-32145-cov-6.796728_pt1 | contig 32145 bp, 41 predicted proteins | sample MGYA00237769_ERZ505417 | MGnify/ENA primary metagenome ERZ505417 (study PRJEB26158, sample SAMN06016403) | human gut metagenome | biome: human gut; feature: ankylosing spondylitis patient; material... | reverse complement strand
GGTGACTTTCTCATCGGGGAGAAAGTCACCCGGGGTGGAGGGGCGGAGCGCCCTCACACGGGGAGGAGCGCAGAGGATGGGGCGTAGCCCCTCCTCGCATCGGGAGGAGCAGGGGCCCACGTCCCTGCAAAATTTCCCCGGGGGCCGAAGCGCCCCCCTTTTACAAAAATCCCGCATCTAAACAAAACATAAGATGCGGGATTGAAAAAACTATAAACCCTCCGTCCGGCTCCGGACAGAGCAGCAAAAAAATTAATACGCTTTGCCCCAGATGACCATGCTCTTGGCCGGCTTGCCGCAGCAGACGCAGGTGTCGGAGAGCTGCTCCTGGTCAAACGGCATGCAGCGGGAGGAAACGCCGGCAACCTCCTTGAGCTTCTCCTCGCAGGCAGCGTCGCCGCACCACATGGCCTTGATAAAGCCGCTGTGCTCGTTGGAAACCTGCACCATCTCGTCGAGGGTGCGCGCAACAAAGGTGCGTCTCTCGCGGTTTTCCAGCGCACGCTGATACATGCCGTCGCGCACCGCCTGCAGCAGCTCGGCTACCTTCACCTCCAGCTCATCCAGCGAGACAAAGGTCTTTTCGCGGTTGTCGCGGCGGACCAGCACGCACTGGTTCTGCTCGATGTCCTTCGGGCCGATCTCCAGGCGCAGCGGAACGCCCTTCATCTCGTACTGGGCAAACTTCCAGCCAGGGGAGTTGTCGGAGATGTCGATGTCGGTGCGGAACTGCTTGGACAGGCGCTCCTTGACCTCCTGTGCCTTTTCGATGACGCCCTCCTTGTGCTGGGCGACCGGGATGACGATGACCTGGATGGGGGCGATGGCCGGCGGCAGAACAAGGCCGTTGTCGTCGCCGTGGGTCATGATGATGCCGCCGATTAAGCGGGTGGAGACGCCCCAGGAGGTCTGGTGCGGGTTCTGAGGCTTGTTCTCGCGGTTCTGAAACTCGATCTCAAAGGCCCTGGCAAAGTTGTCGCCAAAGTAGTGGGAGGTGCCCGCCTGCAGGCTCTTGCCGTCGTGCATCATGGCCTCGATGGTGTAGGTGGATTCCGCGCCGGCAAATTTTTCCGAGTCGGTCTTTTTGCCGCGGACCACCGGCATGGCCAGGTCCTTCTCGCAGAAGTCGGCGTAGATATTCAGGATGCGCTCGGTCTCCTCGATGGCGTCCTGCGCGGTCTCGTGCATGGTGTGGCCTTCCTGCCACAAAAATTCGCGGGTGCGCAGGAAGGGGCGGGTGGTCTTTTCCCAGCGGACCACGCTGCACCACTGGTTATACAGCTTTGGCAGGTCGCGGTAGGATTTGATGATGTTTTTATAGTGATCGCAGAACAGCGTCTCGGAGGTCGGGCGCACGCACAGGCGCTCCTCCAGCTCCTCAGAGCCGCCGTGGGTGACCCAGGCTACCTCCGGGGCAAAGCCCTCGACGTGGTCCTTCTCCTTCTGCAGAAGGCTTTCCGGGATGAACAGCGGCATGGCGACGTTCTGGTGGCCGGTCTTTTTAAACTCGGCGTCGAGGATATGCTGGATATTTTCCCAGATCGCATAGCCGTACGGGCGCACGATCATGCAGCCCTTGACCGAGGAATAGTCGCACAGCTCCGCCTTTTTGACGATGTCGGTGTACCACTTGGCGAAGTCAACCTCCATCGAGGTGATGTCCTCCACCATCTTTTTGTTGTTTGCCATTATTTTGTGATCCTCCTTAACTTGATACAAACAGCACCTCGCGCGGTGCCCGCAAAGAAAGGGCGCCTGCGCCCAAAAGCATAAAGCGCGCTTTTCTGTTTTATTATATTCCCTTCCCGCGGTAAATTCAATAAAAAGTTTTGAATTTGTGGGAAGAAAGCGGCCAAACAAAAAGCAGGAGAAAAGCGGATGTCCGCTTCCCTCCTGCTCTTTGAAAAAGAGAACTCGCATTATGCCGCGTGGTCCTCGATATATTTGACGATGTCGCCGACGGTTTTGAGGTTTTCGATGTCCTCGTCCGGAATCTCGGTGTCGAATTCTTCCTCCAGAGTCATCACCAGGTCAACAATATCAAGGGAGTCAGCACCCAGATCCTCGATGACCTCCGCTTCCTCGGTCACCTGTTCTTCCTCCAGGTCGAGCTGGTCGCAGAGAATCTTCTTTACCTTTTCGAAAACGTCCATTCTTCTCCCTCCTTTCTTTTTCCAGTACAAGGCGCCCGGTCCTGCCAGAGGCCGAACGCTCCCATTGCTTATTTTTTATAGCATATTCCTTCCGGGGATGTCAATATCTAAATCCCGATAAATCCAACTTTTTAAAAAACTCTTACAAGAAAAGGGCCCGCTTTTGGTTCTTTCGTCCGAAAATCTTGTCATGTCCGCCCGGATATGCTAAACTGTTTTCAGTATACCCGCGAACAGATGGGAAGGAGGAACTTTTCGAATGAAACAGTTTGCCATTTTGGGCTACCCGCTTGGACACACCCTCTCGCCGCAGCTGCACCGGCTGCTGGCCCGGGAGCTGGGGGAGCAGATCGACTATCAGATCTGCCAGATTGCGCCCGAGCAGCTGGAACAAAGATTGCCGGAGCTCTTTGCGCTGGACGGCTTCAACATCACCATCCCCTACAAGGTGCGGATCATCGACAGCCTGGACCGGCTGGACCGGACCGCCCGCAACCACGGCGCGGTCAATGTGGTGGGCTTTTCCGCCGCAGGGGAGCGGGTCGGCTACAACACCGACTGCGTCGGCTTTGTGCGCACCATGCAGACCCACGGCGTCGAGATCAAGGGCGATGTCTGCGTGCTGGGCGCAGGGGGCGTGGGCCGGATGTTTGCCACCGAGTGCGCCCTGCGCGGCTGCAGGGTCACCATGGCGGTGCGCCGCGACAGCATGGAGAAGGCAGAACCTGTGCGGGCGCACATCCGCTCCATCGACCCGCAGGCGCAGGTGGAGATTGCCGACATCGCCTCCTTAAACGCCGGGGAGCAGACCTTTGACCTGATGATCAACGCCACCCCCGTCGGGATGTTCCCCAAGGTGGAGGCAAGCCCGGTGGAGGCTTCGGCGCTGAAAAAGGTCAAGACACTGTTCGACTGCATCTACAATCCCCGCCAGACCCGCCTGATGCAGGACGGGGAGGCGGCGGGCTGCCAGGTGATCGGCGGGCTGGACATGCTGGTCTGGCAGGCGGTGGCGGCGCAGGAAATCTGGTTTGGCCGCCAGTTTGAAAACGAGCAGGTCAAACGGGTGATCGCGCAGCTGCAGGAGCAGCTGTAAGGAAAGAACAGGAGGAACAAGAGATGGAAGGAGGCGGCAGCATGACGGCAAGGCGCGCCGTGCAGCAGATTCTGCTGTGCGGATTTATGGGCTGCGGCAAGACCAGCGTGGGGCAGGCTCTGGCCTTTCGGCTGCGCTGGGATTTTCTGGACACCGACGCCCAGATCGAGAAGCGGACTGGAATGTCCGTTCCGGAAATTTTTGCCACGCAGGGGGAACAGAGCTTCCGCCAGATGGAGCAGCAGGCGGCGGCGTTGCTGGGGAAGCGCCGGCACACCGTCGTCTCCACCGGGGGCGGATTTTTGACGCGGGAGCAGACGGTGCAGGCGCTGCGGCAGAACGGCGGCTTTGAGGCGGTGGTCTTTCTGGACTGCTCCTTTGAGACCTGCTACCAGCGCATCAAGGACAGCGACCGCCCGCTGGTGCGCGCCAACAGCCGGGAGGGGCTGGAGCAGATCTTTCTGCAGCGCCAGCAGCGATACCGGGAGGTGGCCGACCTGATTGTGCCCAACGAATCGCTGGTGAGTTTGACGGTGGAGCAGATTTTGCGGGAGCTGCCCATCCTCTAAACAAACACAAAGGACCGGAACAGAGTTTCCAGCTCTGCCCAGGTCCTTTTCCTTTTTTAAATCAGCTGTTTTGCGCCTTGTAGCCCTCGCCCCAGTCCCACATGGCGTCCAGAATCGGCTTGAGGCTGCGGCCCAGGTCGGTCAGGCTGTACTCCACCCGCGGCGGCACCTCGGCGTAGACCTTTCGGTTGACCAGCCCCTTCTCCTCCATGTCCCGCAGCTGGGCGGTGAGCACCTTCTGCGACACGCTGCCGATCGATTTTTTCAGCTCGCCAAACCGTTTGGTGCCGGGCATCAGGTCGCGCAGAATCAGCACCTTCCACTTGTCGCCGATCAGCATCAGCGTCGTCTCCACCGGGCAGGCCGGCAGCTCGCCAATCTTTTTCTTTTCACTCATCTTGTTCGCCTCGCATCCGTTTTGCAGTTTTCTTGTATCTTTATTATAGCGGCTGGCCGGACGGAAATCAATCCGCAGGGGGAAAACAGCAAAAATGTGGCGGATGTCGCCGCCGGTTGACAGATTGCCAACCTTGGTTGGTTGCGCTCTCTGGCGGAATCTGCAATACTGGTTTTGTCCAAAACAGTTTTGGCACAGAAAGGAGAAGCGGTATGAACTTTAACGAAAAGCTGATCAGCCTGCGCAAATCCAAAGGGCTGTCGCAGGAGGAGCTGGGAGCGCAGCTGAAGGTCTCCCGGCAGACCATTTCAAAATGGGAGTCGGCGCAGTCCTACCCCGACTTTCAGCGGCTGGTGCTGCTGAGCGACTACTTTGGCCTGACGCTCGACGAGCTGGTGAAGGATGTCGACGTGCAGGAGGTGCGGGAGAAAAACGCGAGCAGCGAGAAGATCGACGCGATCTATCAGGACGTCCGCACAGCAAAACGCTTTGTCAAGTGGTATTTGGTGGCCGGGGGAATTGCCGCAGGCGTTGTCCTGGCGCTGCTCCTCTATTTTGCAGTCAACGCCGTCTTTGTCTGGTGAAGGGCGGCGGAAAAAAAGCAGGAACCGATCGGTTTCCTGCTTTTTCTTTGCCCCCAATCAAAAACTTTCCCTCGTTTTTCCGCATAAACACGCAATCGTTTCCTTTTGGTAACTACAAAACAAAAAAGTGCTTACTTTACAGCAGAAACTTTGCCGCTTATAATAAAGGCAAGAGAGAAAGAACCGGCCGGTTCAGGACTCCAGCAGAAAATCCAAAAGGGGGATCGGAAAAAATCCACTTAGAAAAAGCGCCGCGGCCGCTTGGCCAGACAGGGCGAGAGGCCGGCGGAGAAGGAGTACAGTTTCCTTCCGGTAACTAGGGCACAATATTGTGCGTACTTTACAAGTGACAAAATTGACATTATGATGAATTTATCAGGTGGGCACCATCCACACAGAAGATACAGGAGGCATTTGTTATGAACGAAGTAGTTAAATTCTTGCAGGAAAACCCGGTACAGTATCTGGCCACCATCGGCTGCGACGGCAAGGCCAAGTGCCGCCCCTTCATGTTTGCGGGCGAGCTGGACGGCAAGCTCTGGTTCTGCACCAACAACCAGAAGGACGTCTACAAGGACATGCAGCACAACCCGAACATCGAGATTTCGGTCTCCAGCCCGTCCTACGCCTGGATCCGCTTGAACGGCGAGGCGGTTTTTGAGAACAACATGGCTGCCAAGGAGATGTGCATCCAGAACCCGATCGTCAAGGGCCAGTACGGCGAAGCGACCAACCCCATCTTCGAGGTGTTCTATCTCAAGGGTGCGCACGCGGTGATCGCCGACTTCTCCGGCAACCCGCCAAAGGAGTACACCCTGTAAGCTGAAACAAAAACAGAATATCTTCGGGGCAAGGTGAAATTCCTGACCGGCAGTACAGTTTAGATGAAAAAAGGAAGGAGGAATTTTTGATGCAGGCAATCGATTATCTGCGCTATATCGTGGAGCAGATTCACTCCACCGTTTTTGCCACCGTCGACGCGCAGGGCTGCCCGGTCACCTGCGCGATCGACATGATGGACTGCGACGAGGACGGCCTTTACTTTTTGACCGCAAGGGGAAAGAGCTTTTACCGGCGGCTTCAGGAGAACGAGAACGTCGCCTTCACCGCCATGAAGGGGGAGAATACCCTCTCCTGCGTGGCGGTCTCGGTGCAGGGAAAGGCGCGGGAGCTCGGTCCGCAGAAGATTCCGGAGCTGTTTGCCAAAAACCCCTACATGGAGAAGATCTACCCCGACCCGGCCTCCCGCAGCGCGCTGACCGTCTTTCGCATCGAGGAGGGGACGGGGGAGTGGTTTGACCTCTCCAAGCTCCCCATCGAGCGCGCCTTCTTCTCCTTTGGGGGCGGGCGGCAGGAGGCGGGCGGCTACTTTGTGACCGACCGCTGCATCGGCTGCAAGCTCTGCTACTCCAAATGCCCGCAGAAGTGCATCGACATCAGCCGCAAGCCGGTCGTTATCCAGCAGGAGCACTGTCTGCACTGCGGCAACTGTATGGAGGTCTGCCCGGCAAGGGCGGTGGAACGGAGGGAATCGATTTGACACAGGAGGAGCGCCTTACCTTTTTACTGGATTACCTGCTGCGGGAGCGGCAGGAGAAGTTTGACATCCCGGCGGACCCGCAGGGCAGGCGGCAGCTGCTGCGCGCGCTGATGAACGTGCGGATGCCGGCGCCGGTGAGCGACGAATTTTTAGGGGTGCAGGACGCCTACCTGCAGGAGGAAATCCGCCGCAAGGGCATCACCGACCTGCAGGAGCTGGAACCGGTGGAGCCGGGGATCTATCTCTGGCAGGGGGACATCACCACCCTGCGCTGCGACGCCATCGTCAACGCGGCCAACAGCCAGATGCTTGGCTGCTTTGTGCCCTGCCACGGCTGCATCGACAACGCCATCCACTCCTTCGCGGGCGTGCAGCTGCGGCTGGCCTGCCAGCAGCTGATGCAGCGCCAGGGCCACGAGGAGGGGACGGGCGAGGCCAAAATTACCCCCGCCTACAACCTTCCCTGCCGCTATGTGCTGCACACGGTGGGGCCGATCATCACCGGCCGGGTCACCGGGCGGGACTGCCAGCTGCTGGCAAGCTGCTACCGCTCCTGCCTGGAGCTGGCCGAACGCAGCGGCTGCAGGAGCGTGGCCTTCTGCTGCATTTCCACCGGAGAGTTTCATTTTCCAAACCGGCTGGCGGCGCAGATTGCCGTCGAGACGGTGCGGGCCTACAGACAAGAACAGACAAACCCCATGGAGGTGATCTTCAATGTTTTTCGGGACCAGGACCATGCCATCTACAGACAGCTACTGGGATAAGCTCGACCGATTGAGCGAGGCATTTGCCGCCGCGGACGCCGTACTGATCGGCGGCGGGGCGGGGCTTTCCACCTCGGCGGGCTTTGTGTACAGCGGCGAGCGGTTTGAGCGGCACTTCGCCGAATTTGAGAAGGCCTACGGCTTCCACGATATGTACTCTGGCGGCTTTTACCCCTACGATTCGTTGGAGCAGTACTGGGCCTTCTGGAGCCGCAACATCCTGGTCAACCGCTATGTGGATCCGCCCTGTCCGGTCTACCGGCAGCTGCTGGAGCTGGTGCGGGACAAGGACTACTTTGTGCTGACCACCAACGCCGACCACTGCTTCCAGAAGGCGGGGTTCCAGAAGGAGCGCCTGTTTTACACCCAGGGGGATTACGGCCTGTGGCAGTGCTCCCGCGCCTGCCACCAAAAGACCTATGACAACGAGGAGCAGGTGCGCCGGATGGTGGAACAGCAGCAACATCTGCACATCCCACCGGAGCTGGTGCCGCGCTGCCCGGTCTGCGGCGCGCCGATGACGATGAACCTGCGCATCGACGACAGCTTTGTGCAGGACGACGGCTGGTACTGCGCGATGAACCGTTACCGGGAATTTCTGGAGCGAAATGGATCGAGCCGCATCCTCTACCTTGAGCTGGGGGTCGGGTTTAACACCCCCGGCATCATCAAGTATCCGTTCTGGCGCATGACCGCCCAGAACCCCAAGGCCACCTATGTCTGCGTCAACAAAGGGCAGGTGTACGCGCCCAAAAAGATTGCGGAGCGCAGCCTTTGCCTGGACGCGGATATCGGCAATTTTTTGCGGGACCTCAAAGCCGTATCCTCCGCAGATGAGCAGGGCGGATGCTGATTTTTTTGTTTCAAAGGGAGCTTCCTTACGTTTAGAAGGGGCTCCCTTTGTTGCTTTTTGGGCATGGATTTGGTATGATAGAGGAAGAAAAAAATCACTGCCAGGTGGGGAGGAACCGGAATGGAAATACGGGTTTTGCGATATTTTTTGACGGTGGTGCGGGAGGAGAGCATCACGCGGGCAGCCGAGGTGCTGCACATCACCCAGCCCACGCTCAGCCGTCAGATTGCCCAGATGGAGGAGGAGATGGGGGTTAGGCTGTTCGACCGGGGAAGCAGAAAGATTGCGCTGACCAGCGAAGGGATGCTGCTGCGCCGGCGCGCCGAGGAAATTCTGGAGCTGGTGGACAAGACCGAAAAGGAGCTGACCGAGCAGGACGAGATGGTCGAGGGGACGGTGTCCATCGGGTTTGGGGATCTGGCCGCCGTGCGGATGCTGCCGGAGATTTTCCGCAGCTTTCATGAGCGCTATCCGGGCGTCACCTTTGACCTGTACACGGCGATTGCCGACCATGTCAAGGACCGGATGGACCGTGGACTGACCGACATCGGCCTGCTGATGGAGCCGGTGAACATCGAAAAGTACGAGTATATCCGCCTCAAACAGCGGGAGCAGTGGCAGGTTGCCATGCACCCGGATTCGCCGCTGGCCCAGAAGGAGCACATTACGCCAAAAGATTTAAAGGACCTGCCGCTTATCCTGCCGCACCGGCAGAATGTCCGCAGCGAGCTGGCAGGCTGGTTCGGCGAGGATTTTGAAAAGCTCAACGTCCTGTTCACCTCAAACCTTCCCTCCAACAGCGCGATCATGGTCCACAATAAGCTGGCCTATGCCATTTTGGTACAGGGCTCCCTCTCCTTCTGGGACCCGGAAAAGCTTGTGTGCCGACCACTCTATCCGCCGCTGACGGCAACCTGCGTCCTGGCCTGGAAGCGGGGGCAGCCGTTTGGGGCGGCAGCGGAGAAGTTTATCCAGTATCTCAAGGAGACGCTGCAGGCGGAATCCTAAAAAGCATGCTCAAAAGATATAAAAGAGCATGAAAAATAAGTATTAGACATGGGAAAACCCTTGCACTATAATGAAAGCGTAGCAGAGAAAGCGTTTCTGCTGCGCTTTACTTTTTGTGTGAAAACGGAGGAGTGCAATGACCTTACAGGAGGCGAGCAGCTGCTTTCACCTTGACATCGAGATGCTGCGGCTGTATGAGGAGAGCGGTTTCATCAGGACAGAAAAGACGGAAAGCGGGGAGCCGGACTACCCGGAGGCGGAGCTGCGAAAGGCGGCTCAGCTGTGTGCGCTGCAGCGGGCGGGAATGGAGCTGGAGGAGCTCAAAAAGCTTTGCGACCTGCAGCGCAGCGGCTGCTGCGAAGCGAAGATCCGCCTGCTGCGAAAATGCCGCTGCAGGTTGCTGGAGGAGATCCACCAAAAGCAGCAGGCGCTGGACCGGCTGGATTACCTCATTTATCGGATGAAAAATCCGAAGGAATAAAAAGGAGGCAGGAAGTTGATGAAACGATTAGCAGCGCTGTTGCTGGCGGCGATGATTGCCCTCTCGTCGTCGGCTTGCCAGAATCAGACCGGGCAGCAGACAACCGCTTCTGCCCAGACGCAGGAGCAGCAGCCGGAAGCGCAGGAACCGGCAACCGAACCGGAAGAGCCGGCGGAGGAACCGGAGCGGCCAGAACAGCCGGAGCAAGCAGAGGAAGCACAACAGCCAGAACAGCTGGAGCAAGCCGAACAGGCAGAGCAGTCCGAAACCCAGCAAGCAGAACAGCCGGAACAGGCTCAGACCCAGCAAGCAGAAAATATCCTGATTGCCTATTTCTCGCTGGGGCAGAACGCGGACTATCCGGAGGATGTCGACGCCACCGCTTCGGCAAGTTTGGTCCCGGGCCAGGACGAGCGGGTGGGAACCACCGAATGGATCGCGCGCCTGATCCAGCAGAATGTGGGAGGACAGCTGCACGCGATCCGGACAGCGCAGTCTTACCCCACCGATTTTGACGCGGTGGTGGACCAAAACCACGCCGAGATGGAGGCGGGGACGCTGCCGGAGCTTGTGCAGTCCGACCTGGATGTGTCGGAATACGACACGGTGTTCGTCGGCTATCCGGTCTGGGCGACCAATGCGCCGCAGGCAATCTTCTCCTTTTTGTCCCAATATGACCTTGCGGGAAAGACGGTGATTCCCTTCTGCACCCACGACGGCTACGGCGCGGGCAGCAGCTACAGCGACATCGCGCAGTTTATCGAAGGGGAAGCGGCGGTGCTGGACGGCCTGGCCGTGGAGGCGCCGGATGTCCCGGATGCAGCGGACACGGTGGCACAGTGGCTGCAGGGCATCGGGTTTACCTCCCAGGAGGCGCAGCTGACCCCTCTCACCATCACGGTGGGCGGCACGGTGCTGGACGGCGTTCTGTACGACACAGCCCTGGCACAGGAAATCCAGTCGTATTTCCCGCTGACCGTTTCGATGGTGGAATTTGGCGGCCGGGAATATTACGGCGGGGTGGACTTTTATCCGACCAATCTGGAGGGTGGCCAGACCACCTTTGAAAACGGGGAGATCACCTACTGCGAGCCGCACCACAACATGGCAATCTTTTATGCGCAGACCGACGACCCCATCCTTTCGGTGGAGGTCATCCCCATCGGCAGGGTGACGTCCGACCTGTCGGTCTTTGAGCAGCTGCCGGGCAATGTGGAGGTCACCTTCGCCCTGGCAGAATGATAGAGAAGTAGAGTGAACAAGATTTGGAGACAGGAGGCACACGACAATGAAAAGATGGATGAGTTTATTGCTGGCGGCAGTTTTGGCCCTTTCGCTGGCAGGCTGCTCGGAGGAACAGAGCGAACCGGAGCAGACCAGCGCCCAGACAGAACAGCAGCAGACCGAAGAACCCGAGGAGACCCAGCAGGCATCTGAAACCGAGCCGACAGAAGAACCTGAGCAGCCGGAAGAACAACCCGCAGAGGAACCGGCAGCGGACGAAGAACAGTCAACCGAGGAGCCGGTAGCGGGCGAAGAACAGCCGGCCGAGAAATCGACAGAGACAGAAACCGAACAATCGACCGAGGGGACAGCAGAAGCGGAATCGTCGGAGGCAGGCGCGCAGAGCAGCCTCCTGGTGGCCTACTTCAGCTACGCCGAGAACGCCGCCCTGCCGGATGATGTGGACGCCTCCGCGTCGGCCAGCATCCAGCCCTGGAACGGCGCGCTCACCGGCAACACCGGCGTGGTGGCGGACATGATTGCACAGGCCACCGGTGCGGACCTGTTCTCCATCCGGACGGTGGAGCAGTACCCCGACACCTACGACGCCACCCTCGACCAGGGCCAGCAGGAACAGAGCGACGGCGCGCGCCCTGAGCTTGCCACCCATCTGGAAAATCTGGACAGCTACGACACCATCTTCCTGGGCTTCCCGAACTGGTGGGGCGACATGCCGATGGCGGTCTACACCTTCCTGGATGAGGTCGACCTCTCCGGCAAGACGGTCATCCCGTTTGTCACCTCGGGCGGCAGCGGCTTTTCCAACACCATCAGCACCATCCAGCAGATGGAACCGCAGGCGACCGTCCAGGAGGGCCTGTCCATCGGCGCTTCCAGCGCGACCGGCGCACAGCAGCAGGTGGAGAGCTGGCTGAGCGAGCTGGGGCTTGCCTAAACCAAAGACATCACAGAGAATAAAAAGGTCAGTTGAGGGCTTTCATAGAAAGGAGAACAGAGAATGACGATTCGTGAAGTGTCGGCCATGACCGGAATGCGGGAGGATACCCTGCGGTATTACGAGCAGATCGGCGTGATCCCCCAGGTCCCCAGAAACAAGTGGGGCATCCGTACCTATCAGGAGCCGGTTTTGCAGAAGATCTTTCTCGTCCAAAAGCTGAAGGCGGCGGGCATGCCGCTCAAGGGCATCAAGCAGTATATGGAAGCTCCTGCAAAAGAGGAGCAGCCGCTCACCGCGCAGCGCAGGCTGCTGGAGCAGACCAAGAGCGAGCTGCTGCACAAGATTGGCAGCCTGCAGTTCTGCATGCAGCAGGCCCAGCAGCTGCTGGACGAGATGGGAATGGAGCAATAGGAAACCAAACCGGGAAAGGAAGGATTTTATGATGCGAAGATGGATGGCCGTGACCCTGGCGGCACTTATGGTTCTCAGCCTTGCAGCCTGTGCCGGCAGCCAGCAGGAGGAACAGTCGGCTTCTACCGAAGCAACAGAACAATCGCAGTCAGCTTCCGTACAGGAAGAGGAGGAGCCTGCGTCCACTGAGGAGCCTGCTTCTACCGAACAGCAACCGGAGGAGCCTTCCAATGCGCAGGAGAGCGGGGTGCTGGTGGCCTATTTTTCCTGGGCGGACAACGCCGTCATCGACGGGGAGGTGGACTCGGTGGCCTCGCCCAGCGTGACCGCACCGGGCAACGTCCAGCAGTTGGCCCAATGGATCAGCGAGCGGACGGGCGGCGACCTGTTCTCCATCCAGGTCACCGAGCCCTATTCCAGCGACTGGGACGCCTGCCTGGAACGGGCCAATCAGGAGCGGGCAGAGGACGCCCGGCCGGAGCTGACCGCCTCGGTGGAGCAGCTGGAACAATACGACACCGTTTTTCTGGGCTACCCCAACTGGTGGTACGGCGTGCCGATGGCGCTGCTCTCCTTTTTGGAGGAGAACGACCTCTCGGACAAGCAGGTTTACCTGTTCTGCTCCCACGGCACAGGCGGCCTTGCCAGCAGCGTCGAGCAGATCGACGAGGCGCTGCCGGACAGCACAGCCCTGTCGGAAAATATCTTTGACGTGTACGAGGAGGACGCCTCCTCCTCCCAGCAGGACATCCTTGCCTGGCTGGAGGAGCTGGGATACTAAAGACGCGAGTGAATGCCTGGCGGGTATGCGCTTGGATGCAGGATAGGTATTCGACAGCGCGCCCGGCGTGCGCTATACTGAAGGTGGAAGGAAATTTGCTGGTAAAAGGAGGGGCCGTATGAAGCCCAAAATGATGCTGAAAATGGGGATTGACCTTGTGATGACGGTGCTGCTGCTCTGCCAGATGGCCTACATGCTAGTGGGGGAAACCGCCCACGAGTATCTGGGGACGGCGATGTTTGTGCTGTTCATCCTCCATCACCTGCTCAACTGGAACTGGTACCGCAGCCTTAAAAAGGGAAGATACGGCGCCGTGCGGATTTTGCAGACCGCCGTCAACACCCTGGTGCTGCTGTGCATGCTCGGCCTGATGGTCAGCGGCGTCATCCTCTCCCGGGAAGTCTTTGCATTCCTGCCCATCCAGGGCGGCATGGGCTTTGCGCGCATCCTGCACATGCTGGCCTCTTACTGGGGCTTTGTGCTGATGAGTGTCCACCTGGGACTGCACTGGGGCATGGTGATGGGGATGGCGCGCAGGCTCTGCCGAAAAAAGGAAAGCTCGGCTGCGCGCACCGTCGTTTTGCGCCTGCTGGCGGCAGCGGTCTGCATCTTTGGCATCTGCGCCTTTGCCAAAAACAACATCGCCGACTACCTGTTCCAGCGCAGCCAGTTTGTTTTCTTTGATATGGAGCAGCCGCTGGCGCTGTTCTTCGCCGAATATCTGGCGATGATGGGCCTGTGGGTCTGCCTTGCCTACTATCTTTCCAGGGCTCTGCAGCGGCTGTCGACCGGTAAGGAAGGCAAGGGAAAAGCGTAAGGTCAACAACGTCTGAAAGCAAGGCCAAACGGGCCTGCTTTGACGGATATCATAACCAATGAAGGAGTTGTTAAAATGAAAAAACCAGAAATCGATCCAATCTTTGCTTTGGGAGAGGAAAATCCGTTCGGCCAGTACTTTGTCGGCCAGAGCTATCTGAAGATGCTGTGCACCGAGGGCGTTGGAATCGGCAACGTGACCTTCGAGCCGGGCTGCCGGAACAATTGGCACATCCACCACGCCAAAAAGGGCGGCGGCCAGATTCTGCTGTGCACCGCCGGCAGGGGCTGGTACCAGGAGTGGGGCAAACCGGCGCAGCAGCTGCACCCGGGCGACGTTGTGAAGATTCCGGCGGGCGTCAAGCACTGGCACGGCGCGGCGAAGGACAGCTGGTTTGCGCACCTTTCGGTCGAGGTTCCGGGCGAGGAGACCAGCAACGAATGGCTGGAGCCGGTGGACGACCAGAGCTACAACGAGCTGTAAGAGACGATTTGAATAGGTGGGAACAGGAGGTGCCTGGTTTTGAAAAGATGGTACGCGATTTTGATGATCGTCGGCCTGCTCTTTTCCCTGTGCGCCTGCACACAGGAGGAGGGTTCTGCACAGAGCCCTCCTTCTGTGCAAAGCGCGCAGCAACAGCAGGAGCAGCAAACTGCCGACACGGAAACAACCCAGCAGGAGCAACAAATTGCTGGCTCGGAAGCAACCCAGCAGCAGCCCGAGGCGGCGCAGGGAACGCCGGTGGTCTATATGACGCGGGCGGTCACCCCCGAAGGTCTGATGGCGGTGTATCAGGCGCTGCAGTGGGAGCCGCAGGGCAGGGTAGCGGTCAAGCTCTCGACCGGGGAGCCGCCCGCCAGCAACTACCTGCGCCCGGAGCTGATTGCCGGTCTGGTGCAGTCGCTGGACGGCACCATTGTGGAGTGCAACACCGCCTATGGCGGCTCCCGCGCCGAGACGGCGATGCACTATCAGGTGGCGGAGGACCACGGCTTCACCGCGATTGCCGATTTCCAGATTCTGGATGAGGAAGGCTCGATGACCCTGCCGATGCAGGGCGGGACGCGCCTGAGCGAAAACTATGTGGGCGCGGCCTTTGAGGATTACGACTCCTATCTGGTGCTCTCCCACTTTAAGGGCCACAGCATGGCAGGCTATGGCGGGGCGATCAAAAATATCTCGATCGGCCTGGGCTCCAGCGAGGGCAAGGCCTGGATTCACAGCGCCGGCAGCAGCCGCACCAATCCCTGGGGCGGCGATCAGGACGCCTTTTTGGAGAGCATGGCGGAGGCAGGCAAATCGGTCAGCGACTATCTGGGGGACCAGATTGTCTATATCAATGTGATGAACCGCCTGTCGGTGGACTGCGACTGCGATGGCAACCCGGCGGAGCCGGACATGCACGACATCGGCATCCTGGCATCCACCGACCCGGTGGCGCTGGACTAGGCCTGCATCGACCTGGTGTACAGCGCCGAGGACGGGCAGTCGCTTGTCAACCGCATCGAGAGCCGCAACGGCCTGCACACCCTGGAGCACGCGCAGCAGATCGGCCTTGGCAGCCGCAGCTATGAGCTGGTCTCCATCGACGGCTAAAAGGGGAGGTGCCGGATGGCGGAGATTCTTCATCGGGCATTTGTTTATCTGTGGTACTATTTCACCCTGCAGCTGGGGCAGATTTTTCCTTACTGGGTTCTGGGCATGGTGCTGGGCTCGGCCATCTCGGTCTTTGCAAAAGGCTCCATTCATGCCCTGTTTGGACGCCTGCAGACAAAGCGGCTCGGCGCGCTGGGACTGATCCCCGCCAGCGTTCTGGGCATCGCCTCCCCGCTGTGCATGTACGGCACCATCCCGCTGGCGGCCTCCTTTTCCAGACTGGGGATGAAGGACGACCTGCTCGCGGCCTTTATGATGAGCTCCATCCTGCTCAACCCCCAGCTGATTATCTACAGCGCCGCGCTGGGGCCGACGGCCCTTGCGGTTCGCATCCTCTCCTGCTTTTTGTGCGGGATTGCGGCAGGGCTGCTGGTGCGCTGGTTCTACCGGGACAAGTCGTTTTTTAACTTTGACGGATTCGACGGGCCGGGCAACCGGGACACCGATCCCAATGTGCTGCTCCGCTTTTTGAAAAATCTGGGACGAAACCTCAGGGCGACCGGTCCGTATTTTCTCTTTGGCATTGTGCTCTCCGCCCTCTTTCAGCGGTATGTGCCGGCCGAAGTAATGACGGCGGTCTTTGGCGGCAACGAGGCCTTCGGCGTGCTGATGGCAGCGACGATCGGGGTGCCGCTGTACGCCTGCGGCGGGGGAACCATCCCGCTGCTGCAGCAGTGGCTGGCGGACGGGATGAGCATGGGCAGCGCGGCTGCCTTCATGCTGACCGGCCCCTCCACCAAGATCACCAACCTCGGTGCGCTGAAAATTGTGCTGGGGATACGCCGCTTTGTGCTCTACCTATTGTTTGTAATGGCGTTTTCCTTTGTCACCGGCTTGGCGGTCAACCTGCTGGTATAAAAAAAGAAAAAGAGACGCTTTGCAGCGCCTTCCTTCCAATCTGCTTGGAGGGGAGGCGCTGCTTTTTTTGCCGCAAAAAATCGGTCCGGGGTTGATTTTCACATTTTGCAAACAAATCAAAAGCATTTCGCAAACAGACAGCCCTTACAATAGAATCATCAGGTGCGGAAGCACAAAAGAAACAAGACAAGATGCAATGGAGGTTTTTGAGAATGAAAAAGAAAGATTTTATCACCCTGATGATGAGCACCGTTGGCGGAATCGTTTTTGCCCTGGGCATGTGCATGGCGCTGCTGCCGGAGTGGGGCGCGATGACGCAGGGCATTGTGATCGGCATTGTCGGCGCGGTAATTTTGCTGGCCATGATTCCCATTCGCCGCAAGATGGACGGCAAACCGGCGATTGTCTTTAACGGCAGAGCGATTGCGACGACGATCTTCGGCGTGTTCGGCGCCATCGTGTTCGGCGTCGGCATGTGCATGACGATGATTTGGGGCATGCTGATCCCCGGCATCGCGGTCGGCATCGTCGGCATCGTGCTGCTGATTTGCCTGATTCCGTTGGTCAAGGGCTTAAAATAAAAGGGAGGCATCTGTATGGAACGATTTATCATCCCGACAGCGGCGGGAATCGCCGCACTGGCAGGCGTCGTGGCGGCAGTTGTCTGCTTTGTCCGCAAGCATAAAAGGGAAGCATCTTTGTAAAGGAGGAATCTTCGATGGCAAAATCGAAACTTGTCAAAGTCAATGAAAAAATTGCAGAAAATGTGGTTGGTGGATATAAGAAGATTGAGGAGACCGTCGTCGGCGGGTACAAAAAGATCGAGGACGGCGTTGTTGGTGGATTCAACAGGATGAGCGACCACTTTGTGGACCAGTTTTTGACAAAGGAGGGGGAGACAGTGGAGCAGGCCAAGCAGCGCCTTGCAAAAGAACAGCAGGAACGCGAGCATCAATAAAAAGAGAAAAAAGCTGCTTTAGGCCTGGACGAATCGCGCGTTCGGGCCTATCTTTTTTGCAAAAAGGGGCCGGCGCAAACAAAACGTTAACATCTCTGTGATATAATCTTAGGAAAAGGAGGCAGAATGGATGTTTCAAGTATTAGTAGTCGAGGACGACAAGGAACTGAACAGAACGGTGTGCGCCTATCTCAACCAGAACGGCTATCAGGCGCTGGGGTGCCTGAACGCCAATGAGGCCTATGACGCCATGTACGGGGGAACCCTGTTTGACCTCATTATTTCCGATATCATGATGCCGGGGGTGGACGGATTTGCCTTTGCCAGGACGGTGCGGGAGCTCAACCAGGAAATTCCCATCCTGTTTATGACCGCCAGGGACGACTTTGCGTCCAAGCAGCGCGGCTTTCAGGCGGGGATCGACGACTACATGGTCAAGCCCATCGACCTGGACGAGCTGCTGCTGCGGATGGAGGCGCTGCTGCGCCGGGCCAAGATTGCCTCCAGCAAAAAGCTGACGGTCGGCAGCCTGACGCTGGACGCCGAGGAACACACTGCTTACCTCAACGGCGAGGAGATCCCGCTGACCGTGCGGGAGTTTAATCTGATCTACAAGCTGCTTTCCTACCCCAAAAAGACCTTCACCCGCTCCCAATTGATGGATGAGTTTTGGGACAGCGCCTCCACCTCGGGGCCGCGGACGGTGGACGTCTATATGGTCAAGCTGCGGGAAAAATTTGCGGACTGCGCCGATTTTGAGATCGTCACCGTCCACGGACTGGGATATAAGGCGGTCTTAAAATGATGAGCGGGAAGGGGAAAAGAAGGCTTGAGGGATGGCTGTTTGCGCTGCGGCGCTATCTGGCCTTTTTTCTGCTGATGGCGTTTGTCATCAGCTGCTGCATGCTCCTTTTTTTAAACGAGCTGTCGGCGGCCACCGGCATCGCCCTGACCAAAGATAAAATAGAGAGTGCCGCCAAGCTCACCTTTGTCAACATTCTGTTTTTGAGCCTTTTGTGCACCGTCATCGACGGCCTGCGCCGCAAGTGGCTGGTGGAGCGCCCGGTGAGGACGATTGTGAGGGCGGCCGAGCAGATCATGAAGGGCGACTTTTCGGTGCGGATTCCGCCGCTCCCGGGCATCGAGAACAACAGCGGGTTTGATGTCATCGCCGATTATTTTAACCGGATGGCGCAGGAGCTTTCCGGCACCGAGACGCTGCGCACCGACTTTATTGCCAACGTCTCCCACGAGCTCAAAACGCCGCTGGCGGTGATTCAAAACTACGGCACCATGCTGCAGCACTCGGGCCTGCCGGAGGAAAAGCGGATGGAGTATGCCAAGGCCATCACCGAGGCTTCCCGCCGGCTGGCCGACCTGATCACCAACATCCTCAAGCTCAACAAGCTGGAAAACCAGCAGATCTACCCGCAGGTGGAGACCTACGATCTGGGCGAGCAGCTCTGTGAGTGCCTGCTGAGCTTTGAGGAAGCCTGGGAAAAAAAGGAGCTGCAGATCGAGACGGACGTGCAGGAGGAGGTCCTGGTGGACGCCGACGCGCAGCTGCTCTCGCTGGTTTGGAACAACCTGTTCTCCAACGCGGTCAAATTCACCGAGCCGCACGGCAAAATCTCCCTCTCGCTGCGGACGCAGGGGGAATTTGCCGTCATCCAGGTGTCGGATACCGGATGCGGCATCCCGCCGGAGGTGGGAAAACACATCTTTGAAAAGTTTTACCAGGGGGACACCTCCCATGCCACCCAGGGCAACGGCCTGGGGCTTGCGCTGGTCAAGCGGGTGATCGATATTGTCGGCGGCGACATCTTGGTCAGCAGCCAGGTGGGGAGAGGAAGTACCTTCACAGTCAGAATCAGGAGAGGGCAGGATGGAGAAGCTGAAAAAATTGCTGGATAGATTGTTGTTTCCTGGGACGGCTGTGGTGGTGCTGAGCGTGCCGGTCGCGGCCGCCCTGCTGGCCTATACCTTTCTGGTGGCGGGGGAGGACAGCCCGATTGCCTACCCTTCCTATGTTTTCTCCGCCTATTCGCTGATGATCGTCTGTGCCAGCGCGGTGCCGCTTTTTCAGGCGGGAAAGCAGTGGGCGATGCAAAACCGCTATGTCAGGCGCTGCCTCAAGGACATCCCCTTTAAGACCAGCCTCTCGCTGCACCTGTCGCTGGCGGTCAATCTGCTGTACGCGGGGATGAACGGCTTTTCGGGATTTTTTTACCGCTCGGTCTGGTTTGCAACGCTGGCGGTGTACTATCTGTTTCTGGCGGTGATGCGCTTTCTGCTGGTCCGCCACGCGCACCGGCACCATTTTGGAAAGGACAAGGCGGCGGAGTGGAAGCGCTTTCGGCTGTGCGGCATCATCCTGGTGATGATGAATGTGGCGCTGGCCGGGGTGGTCATTCTGGTGGTCCACCAAAATGGGAGCTTCCACTACGCGGGCAGTCTGATCTATGCCATGGCGCTGTACACCTTTTACGTCACCATCATGGCGGTGGTCAACCTGGTGCGCTACCGCAAATATCAAAGCCCGGCGATGTCCGCAGCCAAGGCCATCAACCTGGCCGCGGCGCTGGTCTCGATGCTGTCGCTGGAGACGGCGATGCTGGCACAGTTTGGAGGAGGAGAGACTTTCCGCCAACTGATGACCGCGTCGACCGGCGGCAGCGTCTGCGTGATCGTGGTGGGGATGGGCATCTATATGGCCGTCCACGCCAGCAAACAGCTCAAAAAACGACAGGAATCAAATAACGAAAACACATAGATAGATATGGATAGAAAGGAAGGCGTCCTATGGAGGAAAAGAAAGAGAGCTTTCATTACACCTATTCAGCCAAACAGCAGGAGGAGATTCAGAGCATCCGCAAAAAGTATCTCCCCCAGGAGGATAAGATGGAGCAGCTGCGCCGCTTGGACCGCAGCGCAACCAGAAAAGGGACGGTGGTTTCGGTCATCGTGGGGGTCATCAGCTGCCTGCTGCTGGGGATTGGCATGTGCTGCACTATGGTCTGGATGCAGTGGTTTGTCCCGGGGGTTGTGATCGGGGTGATCGGAATTGTTGGTATCGCGGCAGCGTACCCGCTGTACACCCGCATCACTAGGCGCGAGCGGGAACGGCTGGCGCCGCAGATTTTAAAGCTGACCGATGAGCTTTCCCGGGCGGAATAAAAAAAGAGGAGCAACAGAAATTTTTCTGTTGCTCCTCTTTTTGGTATCAGGCAAGGGGAAGGGAGTCTACAGGCTTTCCTCCTCGTTTGGCAGTCTCAGCTTCTGGCCCTGCGCTTTTTTGCGCCGGCGAAGCAGAAAGACCACGGCAAAGACGACGGCCGCCAGGACAATCACGACGGCGGCGATGTGGGTGTACTGCTCAAAGTAGGGCATGGCCTGTTCCCAGGCACTGCCCAGCACCGAGCCGATGCAGACCAGCACCGTGTTCCACACCGCGCTGCCCAGGGTGGTCAGCAGCAAAAATCCGGGCATCGGCATCTTGGCAAAGCCGGCGGGGATGGAGATCAGGCTCCTGACAATGGGGATGCAGCGGCAGATCAGCACCGCCTTGCCCTGATAGCGCCGGAACCAGCTTTCGGCCTTTTCCACATGCTCGGGGCGCAGCTTGGTGATCTGGCCGAACCGTCCGGCAAACAGCCTTTTGAGCCGCTCGGCCTGAAAGATTCTGCCAAAGGCATACAAAACAATCGCGCCCAGCACCGAGCCGGCGGTGGCGGCGAGGATGGTGCCGGGGACGTTCATGGCGGTGGTGACGGTCAGAGCGCCGCCGAACAGGAGGACGGCCTCCGAGGGGATGGGCGGAAAGATGTTTTCGATGAGGATCAGCAGAAAGATTCCCAGGTAACCAAATTGGTTGACAAATATCAGCATCCATTGCTGCATGGTTTGTACTCCTTCCAAATTTGTGGTGGGTGGTGGATAATCGAACGTTGAGGGGAGAGAATCTCCCCTCTTTTTTTCACAAGGGATTGTTAAATCAACATGGCCAGCGTGCCGGCGACAATCAAAACCAGTCCGATGGCAGACTTTTTGGAGAGTCGCTCATGAAAGACAAAGTAGGAGAAGGCGACCGTCACCAGGATGCTCAGCTTGTCGATGGGGACAACGATGCTGGCAGGGCCGTCCTGCAGCGCGCGGTAATAGCACAGCCAGGACGCGCCGGTGGCGATGCCGGACAGACAGATAAAGCCGAGCTCGTTTTTGGGGATCTTTCTGACCTCCCCCGCCTTGCCGGCAACAAAGACCATCACCCAGGCCATCAGCAGCACCACAGCGGTGCGGATGGCGGTGCCGAGGTTGGACTCGACGCCGGAGATGCCGATTTTGCCCAGGATGGAGGTTAAGCTTGCAAAGATGGCCGAACCGGCAGCGTAGAGAAACCAGCTCTTTTTCTGGTCCTCTTTTTGTTCGACATCCTTCTTCTCAATCATCAAAAAGGTGCCCGCCGCAATCAACACGACGCCGACGCCGCCAAACGGGGTGATCGGCTCCTGCAGAAAGAGGAAGGCCAGCAGCATGGTCAGGATGACGCTGGACTTGTCGACGGGGACCACCTTGTTGATGTCGCCCAGCTGCAGCGCCCGGAAGTAGCACAGCCAGGACGCGCCGGTGGCAAGGCCGGACAGGATGAGAAACAGCCAGGTGTTCGGGTCGATGGAGCCCAGCTGGTCTTGCGAGCCGACGACAAACACCATCAGCCAGGAAAAGAGCAGCACCACGATGGTGCGCACCGCCGTCGCCACGGTCGAATCGGTTTTGCGGATGCCGCACTTGGCCAGGATGGCGGTGATGCCCGCAAAAAAGGCGGAACCAAAAGCAAATAAAATCCACATTGTGATAACCCTCCTTAAGGGATAGCCCAGATGTTGTTTAAAAGGCCCGCCGCCCGCTGAAAACAAAAACGGATCAGGCGGGCAAAAGTCTTCAGTGCAGACTGCAGAAATTTGTCTGTGCAAAGAGCAAACCGAAGGGGAGATTATTCCTCCACCCGAATCAGGTTGCTGACATAGGGGCGCTTGCCGGAGAGCACCTCGTCATAAAAGTTCTGTTTCCAGTCGATGTAGGCGACGCTTTCCTGCAGCTCCTGGATGGAATCGCGCAGCGCCTGCTGCTTTTTGGCAAGCATCTGTTTGCGCTGTGGGATGGTGGAGGGGCCCTGCAGGCAGAGCTCCAGATATTCCTTCATCTCCAGGATGCTCATGCCGCACCGCTTTAAACAAACCAGATCTTTAATCCATTTGACATCGTGCTCGTCAAAGACGCGGCGGTTGTTGCTGTCCCGCTTGACGTTGGGCACCAGGCCCTCGTTGCAGTAGTATTTTAAGGCCTGATAGGACATGTTGGTTTCCTTGCAGGCCTGCATCATAGTGTACATTATGTTCCTCCTGTTTACAAGAAATTTAAAAAATCTCTTATCTTTTTTCGCAAAAGACCATTGACCGGTAGTAACAACCGGATACTATAATCGATAGTGTCGACCGGATACAACAACCGGATTATAGCACAAATCGCGCGCCGATACAAGTGCGTTTTTTGAAGGAGGAGATTGTCTGAATGGTATTTTATTTTACAGGAACAGGCAACTGCCTGTACATCGCAAAGCAGCTGGAAGCGCAGCCGGTGAGCATCCCGCAGGTCATCCACCAGGAGAATCTGCATTTTTGTGACAAGAGCGTCGGCATTGTGGCGCCGGTTTACGGCCACGAGGTCCCGGTGATGGTCAAGGAATTTTTGCACAAGGCTACCTTTGACACCGATTATTTCTACATGATTCTGACCTACAGTAACCGTCACGGCGGAGCGGCCGAGCTGGCAGAGCAGCTGTGCAGGGAGTACGGCGTTCGGGTGGACTACATCAACGTCCTGCTGATGGTCGACAACTGGCTGCCCAGCTTCGACATGGACGAGCAGCGCAAAATGGATAAAAATGTGCAGGGACAGCTGGATGCGATTCTCAGCGACTTAAAGAAGCACAGGAAAATGATCTCCCCGGTGACCGACACCGACCGCGCCGCGCACCGGCAGTTCTTGGACCGGATGAGCCAGATGCCCCAGGATGCCTGGCAGCACCTGCTGCGCGTCACCGACAGCTGCATCGGCTGCGGAATCTGCGAGCAGGTCTGCCCCTCCGGCTCCATCCATCTGGAACAGGGCAAGGCGGTGTTTACACCCGGCAGCTGCCAGACCTGCTAGGCGTGTACGCCCAGCCTGCGCGCACGCCTGCCCGCAGAAGGCCATCGCCCTGACCGTCCCGGAGAAAAATCCAAACGCGCGCTACCGCAACGAGCATGTCTCGCTGCAGGAGATTATCCGGGCAAATCATCAACCAAGCAATCTATAATCTTTGTTTTGTAAGGAGAAAACGATTATGAACACCTTTACTTTTTCCTATCCGACCAAGGTTTATTTTGGGGAAGGCGTTGCACCAAAGGTGTTGGCGCAGGAGCTTCCCAAAGAGGCCAAGACGGTGATGCTGGCCTACGGCGGCGGCTCGATCAAGGCAAGCGGCATCTATGACCAGATCAAGGGGCTGCTGGAGCAGGCCGGCAAGAAGGTCGTTGACTTTTCCGGCATCATGCCAAACCCAACCTACGACAAGGTGCAGCAGGGCGCCAAGCTGGCCAAGGAACACCGGGTCGACTACATCCTGGCGGTGGGCGGCGGCAGCGTCATCGACTGCTGCAAGATTGTGGCGGCGCAGGCCAAAACCGAACAGGACCTGTGGGAGATGGAGTTTGTCAACCACCAGTTCCCAACCGCAGCCCTTCCGATCGGCGCGGTGGTCACCGCTTCCGGCACCGGCGCGGAGATGAACGGCGGCGCGGTCATCACCAACGAGGAAAAAAAGATGAAGACCGGCCTGCTGGCCTTTGCACCTCGCTTTGCGGTTTTGGACCCGGCTTACACCGCTTCGGTTCCCCGCATGCAGGTGCTGTCCGGCGCGTTTGACACCCTGAGCCACGCGATGGAGACCTACTTTGGCAGCTCCGATCAGGACAACGTCTCGGACGATGTGGCGCTGGCAATCACGCGCAACACGGTGGTCAACATGCGCCGCCTGCTCAAGGATATCAACGACATGCAGGCGCGCGGCAACCTGATGTGGGATTCGGCCATGGCGGAAAACGGCATCCTCAAGGTGGGCCGCATGACCGACATGCAGACCCACCAGATTGAGCACCAGCTCGGCGCCTACACCGACTGCAACCACGGACAGGGCCTGGCGGTCATCCACCCGGCCTACTACCGCCACATCGTAAAGGACGCGCAGGGGAAATTTACCCGCTTTGCACAGGAAGTGTTCGGCGCGGACACCGCCGAGGCGGGTGTGGAGGCGCTGGCAGCCTTCATCAAGGAGTGCGGCCTCCCGACCAAGATGAACGAGCTCAAATCGAAGGTCGAGATCACTCCGGAGCTGCTGCGTCAGGTGGCGGACAGCTGCAACATCATTAAGAGCAACCCGCGTGAGCTGAGCCACCAGGAAATATACGAAATTTTGATGGAGTGCATGTAAAGGACGAGAGCCAAAATCCGTACAGATGCAAAGGAGGAACCCAACATGTTCAAGAAGGCAGCCGCATTTGTGCTGGCGACGGCGCTGGCGTTGACGATGGCGGCCTGCGGGCAGACCGCAGAGGATACAAACCAGACCTCCGCCTCCAACCAAACGGCAGTAAGTGAGGAACAGACCAGCGCCGAAGCCGAACCGGCAGCGCCCCAGAGCGACCCTGCCGAGCAGACGCAAACCGAGCCGGCAGCCCCCGAAAGCGACACGACGGAACCGGCGGCCGAAGAAGCACCGGCAGAACAGATGACCGACGAGACGGACCCTGCCGGGCAGACTTCGACCGAACAGACCACCCCGGAAACTGCCCCGACCGAACAGCCTGCGGATGAGCAGGAGACGCAGGGTGATCAGACCGACACCCGGCAGAGCCAGACCGAAACCACCGATCCCGCAGGCGGAAAGACGCTGGTAGCCTACTTCTCCTGGTCGGGCAACACGCAGGAGATGGCCTCCTACATCGCGGAGCAGACCGGCGGCGACCTGCTGGAGCTGCAGCCCGAGACCCCTTACCCCACCGACTACAACGAGTGCGGCGACGTGGCGCTGGCGGAGCGGGACAGCGATGCCCGTCCGGCCATCGCTAACCTGCCGGAATCGATTGAGGAGTACGATACCGTTCTGGTCGGCTACCCGATCTGGTGGCACACCGCGCCGATGATTATCGGCACCTTCCTGGAAAGCTACGACCTGACCGGTGTGGACGTCTACCCCTTCACCCGGTCGGCCTCGATGGACACCGAACAGTTTGACAACTCGATTGCCTTTGTGCGGGAAAACGCCAACGGCGCCACCGTTCACGACGGCCTGTTTGCAAGACCGTCCGATACCGGCACAATCGACAGCTACCTTTCCAGCAATGGTCTGGCGCAGTAGCGGGAGGATTTAGCAGGATGAGAACAAGGACACTTGCCCTTGCAAGCTGTTTGCTCGTGGCCTTCTCCCTGACGCTGGGCGGCTGCACACAGGCACAAACCTCCGTGCAGCCCGCCGCCGGGGAGGAGGTGCAGCAGGTGCAGGAGCAGCAGCCGGCCCCACAACAGCAACCGACTCAGCAACAGGAGGCAGCTCAGCAGCCGGAAACAGAACCGGTGCAACAGCAACCGGCATCGCCGGAAGCTACATACTCCTATCGGACGCAGGAGCTCTACGCCCAGCGGGGAGAAAACCGGATTTACGGCGTGGTGTATATCCCGCAGGGTGCCGGAAACAAAATGCCGGCGGTCATCTTTTCCCACGGCTTTGGCGGAACCCACGCGGTGGGCAGCACCTACGCCGAGGCGCTGGCTGAAAAGGGATATGTGGTCTACTGCTTTGACTTCTGCGGCGGAAGCCCCGGCAGCCGCAGCGACGGCTCCACCTTGGAGATGTCCCTCTTCACCGAACAGGCAGACCTGGAAGCGGTCATCTCGATGGTGCAGCAGCTGGACTATGTGGACAGCGACAACCTCTTTTTGATGGGCAGCAGTCAGGGCGGGGCGGTCTCGGCCATCACCGGCGCGGCCCACCCGGATGAGATTCGCGGGATGGTACTGCTCTATCCGGCTTTTGTGATGGTGGATGAGGCAAACAGCCTCTTTGAAAGCGCCGAGCAGATCCCCGAAACCTACTACTTCATGTGGATGAATGTGGGGCGCGCCTACTTTGAGCCGCTTTTGGATTATGACATCTATGGCGCCATCGCGGCCTACGACCGGGATGTGCTGCTGATTCACGGCGATGCGGACAGCATTGTCCCGCTGGAATATTCGCAGCGCGCCCTGCAGGCTTACCCGTCGGCGGAGCTCGAGGTCATCCCCGGCGCGGGCCATGGATTTTATGGAGAGGATGCGCAGCAGGCCATCGCCTGCATGCTGGACTACCTGCAGGCGCATCTGGTTTAGGAAAGGAGGATGCCGTGAAGGAAAAAATGGCAGCGGCAGCTCTGGCGATCCTTCTGCTGATGGGATTATCGGCGTGCGCCGACATTCCGCCGGTGGACGGACCGTATGAAAGCGTCGAGGGGCAGCAGGTGAAGCTGACAGCCGGAGAGGTGGAGGTCATCATCACCCTGAACGATTCCCGTGCGGCTGCGGATTTGGCCGGGATGCTGCCGCTGGAACTGGAGCTGATTGAGCGAAACGGCTTTGCCAAAGGCATGCATCTGCCCCGGTACCTCGCCAACATCGAGCCGACAACCAGAAGCTATGAAATCGTCGATTTTAGCTACTGGGACGCGGGGTCGGATCTGGCGATCTTTTATGACGATTTATACAAACAGACCATTGTTCCGGTGATCCCACTGGGAAAGGCTGAGCAGGGCGCAGAAAAGATGCGCGACGCTGCGGGTACGGTGAGACTGGAACGAATTTCAGAACAAGAGAGGGAATAAAAAATGAGTAAAAAGGTAGTTATCATCTCGGCAAGCCCACGCAAGGGCGGCAATTCGGACACCCTTTGTGAGGAATTTCGCAGAGGTTGCGAGGAAGCAGGAAATCAGGTTGTCAAAATCAGCCTGCGAGACAAGCAGATCAACTTCTGCAAGGCCTGCTACTACTGCAAAAAGGCAGGCGAGTGCATTCAGCAGGACGACGTCCCCGCCATCCTGCAGCAGATGACAGAGGCGGACGTCATCGTGCTGGCCACACCGGTCTATTTTTACACCATGAATGGTCAGCTCAAGACACTGATCGACCGCTGCCTGGCCTGCGGGGCAAAGCTGACCGACAAGGGGTTTTACTTCATTGCGACGGCGGCCGCGGGTAAAGAACAGATGGAGCGCACGATGGACGGCCTGCCGGGCGCAAAGATCAGCGGCCTGATCTACGGCGCAGGCGCGTGGCAGCTGGGAGAAATCCAGGGAAACCCCGCCATGCAGCAGGCATATCAGATGGGAAAAGCAATCGACTAAATTTCGTTTTGGGATACAGGAAAGGAGCAGACGACCATGAAAAGATTAGCAGCCCTTTTGCTGGCGGGCATCATGATTTTATCTTTGGCCGCATGCAGCACAGATGACAGCACAACGGCGAGCACCGAACAGCCGGCAGCTTCGCAGTCCACCCCGGAACCCCAAACCGAGGAGCAGCCGGCAGATGCCCAGTCCACCTCGGAGACGCAGACCGAGGATCAGCCGACAGTTTCGGAGGAAGGCTCCGCAGCGGAAAGCGATACAGCGGAGCAGCCCCAGGCGGGCGATGAAACCGATGCGCCGGCAGAGGAGACGACCGGCAGCGACAGCGAGCAGGGCGATTCGGCCGCTGCGAGCAGCAACATCTTGATCGCCTATTTTTCCGTCCCGGAAACCGACGGTGTGGATGCGGTGGCGGGAGCCAGCCGCGTCGTGGTGGACGGGGAGGTGCTGGGCAACACCCAGTACATCGCACAGCTGATTCAGCAGCAGACCGGCGGCGACCTGTTCCGCATCGAGACGGTGCAGGAGTACCCGGGCAGCCACGACCCGCTGCTCGAATTTGCCTACAATGAACGGGCAGAGGGAGCAAGGCCGGAGCTGGCAGCGCAGATGGAAAATCTGGACAGCTACGACATCATCTTCCTGGGTTACCCCAACTGGAACGCGGACCTGCCGATGCCGCTCTACACCCTGCTGGAGCAGACTGACCTGAGCGGCAAGACGATCGTTCCCTTTACAACCCACGGCGGCAGCGGATTTTCCAGAACCATCCAGGCCATCCAGGAGCTGCAGCCCAACGCAACGGTTATCAGCGACGGACTTTCCATCTCCAGAAACAGCGTAGCTCAGGCAGAAGGCGATGTGGCAAGCTGGGTGTCGGGGCTGGGCCTGATCGGCTGATCGCACCCAACAGATCAAAAAGGAATGGAGGAAAAACACGATGACGATTGGTGAGATCTGTCAAAAACTGTCCCTCTCGGAAACGACCCTTCGCTACTATGAGCGGCAGGGGGTGCTCTACCGCATCCCGCGCATCGGCGGCCGCCGGGACTATTCGGAAAAAGACTACCACCGGCTGCAGGACATTCTGCAGCTGCGTCGGGCGGGCGTACCGTTAAAGACGATTTGTGATTATTTTGCCTTGGTGGATCAGGGAGGGCAGACAGCCGAGCTGCGCCGGGCGATGCTGCTCGAGCAGCGCAACGCGATGGTAAAACAGATTGCGGACATGCAGAAAAATGTCTGCGCGCTGGACAACATCCTGGACTCGGCCTTCCCACCGCTCCTTTATGAAAATGAGAAACAAGCAGCCGGTCTGTAAGGCGCTTGGAAAGGAGAATTTGTTTGAAACCGAAGATGATCGGTAAAATCGCCGCCGACCTTGCCATGACCGTCCTGCTTTTATTGCTGATGGCAAAGCAGCTGACGGGGGATGTCGCCCACGAGTGGCTGGGCGCGGGGATGTTTGTGCTCTGGATTGCCCACCACGCCCTCAATTTTGGGTGGCACCGCAGCCTGTTTCGGGGAAAGTACACGCCGGTGAGGGCTGTGCAGACGGTGATCAACCTGCTGCTTTTGGCTGCGATGCTGGGGACCATGGTCAGCGCGGTCATCCTTTCCCACGAAGTTTTTGCCTTCCTGCCGATTTCAGGCGGCATCGCGCTGGCCCGTCCCATGCACATCTTCTGCTCCTTCTGGAGCTTTGTGCTGATGGCGCTGCATCTGGGGCTGCACTGGAACATGGTTTTGGGAATGGTGCGCCGGGCCGCAGGACCGGTTTCCTCCCCGGTGCTGCGGGGTACGCTGCGCATCGGTGGTGCGGCGGTTGCCGTTTATGGACTCTACGCCCTCGTGAAAAATCAGATCCCTTCCTACCTGCTATTGCAGAGCAGCTTTGTCTTCTTTGACTTTGAGCGCCCGCTGCCGCTATTCTTCACTGAGTATCTTGCCATCATGGGGCTGTTTGTTTTTCTGGCCCACTACGGTGCGCGGGGAGTGCAGCGACTGACCAAAAAAGGGTAAGCTCGTTTTTTTAGGCGATGCCCAAAAGGAATCGCTGGGGATACAAACAAAGCACTGGACTTTAGGCGTCGGGTATAGTAAACTGATACTGATATACGACAAACAAAGGTGCAGGATGGGATGAACAGAGGGAAACAGATGGGTCGTCTTTGGAAAAAGCTGGCAGCGTTTTTGCTGGCGGGCGTTTTGACCGGCTGCTCGGCGCCGGCAGAGGAGATGCAGCAGCCGGTGGAGCGCAGCCTGTTTGCGATGAACACCTACATGACCTTCACCGCCTACGGCGAGGACGCGCAGGCGGCCTTGCAGGAGGCCGAGGAATGTATCCAGCAGGTCGAGGGGCTGTGGTCGGTCACCGACGAGAACAGCGAGATCTATCAGGCAAACCACAGCGGCGGCCAGCCGGTCACCGTCAGCGAGGAGACCGCAGAGATTATCTCCTTTGCGCTGGAGATGGCCCAAAGGACCGGCGGCGCTCTGGACCCGACCATCTACCCGGTGCTCACCGCCTGGGGATTCACCACCGATTCCAAACAGGTGCCCTCACAGCAGCAGATCGACCAGTTGCTGGAACAGGTGGGCTATGACCGCGTCCAGCTAAACGGCACCGAGCTGACCGTCCCCGACGGGATGGAGCTGGATCTGGGTGCGGTGGGCAAGGGCTACACCGCGGACCTGGTGACCGAAATCTTGCGCCGGCACGGTGTCACCAGCGCGCTCATCAGCCTGGGCGGCAACATTCAGGCGATCGGCTCCCGCCCGGACGGCAGCGATTGGCGCTTAGGCATTCGGGCTCCGTGGGAAAGCGGCAATCTCGGCGTGCTCACCGTCAGCGACGCGGCGGTGGTGACCTCGGGCGGATATGAAAACTACTTTGACGACGAGCAGGGCAACATCTACTGGCACATCCTCGACCCGTCCACCGGCTACCCGGCGGACAGCGGACTGCAGTCGGTCACCATCGTCGGCAGAGAAGGAAAGATGTGCGACGCGCTCTCCACCGCGCTGTTTGTGATGGGCGCTCAGAGCGCAGAACAGTACTGGCGGGAGAACGGCGGCTTTGAGATGCTGCTGGTCACCGACAGCGGCGAGATTCTGATCACTGAGGGCATCGCGGAAAACTTTACCTTAAACGAAGGCCGCACCGAAACCGTCCGGGTGCTGCAGGCTGCTGGTTAGGCAGAAAAAAGTGTTTAATTTATGCAACAAAAAATCCCCGCTGCTTTTTCAGCAGCGGGGATTTTTGCCTTTGCTGGCACCCCCAACAGGAATCGAACCTGTAACTAACCCTTAGGAGTACGGCGTACCATTTCGTAAATTGTTCATATCATATCTTCCCGTGTTGTTTCTTCGCAAATTGTGCTGCCTGGAGGCAGGTCAATTTGCACAAATTCCCCTGAAATATGCTGCCTTACAACGGCTTTTCAAATGTCGTATTAGCAAGGTATTAGCAGGAACCCCTTGTCACAGAGGGCTTTCAGGGGCCATTTCAAAATGCTATTAGCACAGAGGGAGGATAATCCTATGAGCACCAACACACCCAACGAAAAAGGAACGCCCCAAAGCAGAACATACACCGTGAATGACATCGCCGCCATTCTCGGTATCGGCCGCGCTACGGCCTATAAGCTCGCCAACTCCGGAGCGTTTAAGACGATACGCATCGGCAACATGATCCGCATCTCCAGGAAGTCCTTTGAGGATTGGCTGAAGATGGAGGAAATCGAGTAAGAATAGCACTAGCACTAAAGAGGACCATGGTAGTTAAACCTATGGCCCTCTTTGCCTTTAAGGTGGGAGTTGTCCAAATCATAAATTGCAAGAATTTTATTTTCCAGCAAACTCGACTATAGCTAATCAAGAAAAATACAATTTATGCGTATTGGGAGCAGGAAGCTTTGTACGAACTCCGTCAAATGAATACTGTCCTAAATGCTGCCCATTTTTATCGAACACTTCAAATCCACCACTTTCAAAATCAAGCGACAAGTATGTTGGTGTTCTTGCGAATTTGCTATATATCGTTCTCAAACTCTTTTGCTTTTTTGAATTGAGCATACTCAAATGATTATTTTTACTGTATCCGTTACGAAAAGCTACCTCATCTCCAATTTTAGAGATGAGGGCTTTTCTGTCTTCAATATGCCGCCTTTTTAAAAAGTCGACATTCAGTAAGGAACAATAATGCTTATTAGGAAACAACTCATCAGAGGCTTGATTTATCATGATCGAGGCTATTTGACCACTACAATCTATCTCAGGATTAGAAATGGGAGTCACTCAAAGGTAATATACAAGAAGTATTTCCTAATAAGTCATTAACTTGATATATACTCGAATTACAAATGCGGTATTTTTTGCTCTGAGATACATCAAACAGCACATAATTTGTTCCGCTTGGATTCAATGAACTACGAAAACACAATCCATCAAAAATTGTCTGGTCGTTAGAGTCTTTTAAGTGTTTTATGTATTCGCTGATGTATTGTGTAGCTAAATAGTACGATTTTCCTCCATAGTTAGGTTGACCAAAATATCTGGAT
>ENA-OVGE01000640-OVGE01000640.1-human-gut-metagenome-genome-assembly--contig:-NODE-640-length-32158-cov-11.216460_pt1 | contig 32158 bp, 27 predicted proteins | sample MGYA00237769_ERZ505417 | MGnify/ENA primary metagenome ERZ505417 (study PRJEB26158, sample SAMN06016403) | human gut metagenome | biome: human gut; feature: ankylosing spondylitis patient; material... | reverse complement strand
TTCTAAGTATTTATCAAGTGAAATGTGGCTTTCATCCCACACGCAAGCGTGTGGGTTTTTCGCCACAAATTTATAACATTCTTTTTTCTAACACCCCTTATTTCATCCATACTTGTCCTCCAGTAAGCGCTTACCTTATTAATAAAAATAGAAAGAGAATCCTTAACGATTCTCCTTAATTCTAATCTTTCTTTTAATAAAAGAAATTAATGTGATAAAACCAAATAAAATAGCTGTGAATACAACTAATGCGATCACATAAGAAAAAGATGACTTCTCTTCTTTTTGAACCTTCTTAATCTTATTCTTTTTCTTAGTCTTAGTCTTTTTTACAGGTTCTTCCTGTTTTGGTTTTTCTGTAGTAGTGTCTTCATTTTTCTTTACTTCTACTCGTATTGATACTTTACGTGTAGACTGATATAACTTACCATAAACTGTATATTTACCTGCTTCATTAAAAATCTGATTATTCCAGATAATCTTAACCTTCTTACTTGTCTTATTAGAATAACTAACAGTCGCATATTGTGGTAATTGCGCTTCTACTCCTGTAGTTGTATAAACAACTGCAGGAACACTTACACTTGTAACAGATGCATACTTTACATGAACTGTCTGTGTAATAGTCTGATCATAAATATGACCATTTAAAGAAAATGTATGTACATATTTTAAAGCATTATTATCATAATTATCCCAGCGTATGATTTCATTTGATTGATCTCCATTAGACCATGTTACAGAAGCTGTTGCAGGTAAAGAAAGTGCTTCTCCTATAGTCACTGTTTTATTAGCTAAATCATCAATATGTGTTATTTTAGCTGCTTCTACATTCACTATACAGCTAGTGGTTACCTGTAAATCCGCAATAGAGCCTGTGACAGTAAATTGACTCGCATTTCTTGTCTTATATAAGCTTTCATCAAATGTATTCCAGTCAATATTATATTCCTTCTCACTACCATCATAGAAGGTTACCTTCGCCTTTAATGGGAGTGTTGGTGCTTCTCCAGAAGCAGTTGTCACTTTACCATCATAGCTGACATTGACTACATGATTATCTGCATAAACTGGGCTTATAAAAAACAAAGACATCAATAAAACTATGAATATCTTTCTCATTTATTTCACCTCTTATATCTATCTTATGCTTAATTCAAATAATAGTAAAGATTAATACTACGAATCAACCTAAGGCGACATCTAGAACCATCATCAAAGTAAATCCTACTGAGAATAATAATACACCTAAGTGTGAATGTTCTCCCTGACTCATTTCAGGAATTAATTCTTCTACTACAACATACATCATAGCACCTGCTGCAAAACTAAGTAGATAGGGCATCACTGAGATAATATAACTTGATAATAAGACTGTAATAAAACCTCCGATAGGTTCTACAATACCTGACAATGTGCCATACATAAAAGACTTCAATCGAGATGCTCCTGTACTTCTTAAAGGCATGGATACAATTGCGCCTTCAGGAAAGTTCTGTATTGCGATACCTATTGATAAAGCAAGTGCTGCCATGGCAGTCATTCCTTCATGACCTGATAAATAGGATGCATAGACAACACCTACTGCCATTCCTTCAGGAATGTTGTGAATAGTGACTGCAAGTACTAACTTGATCGTTTGAGACAAGTGACTACGTGGTCCTTCCTGACTATGATCTAAATGCATATGAGGAATCAAATGATCAAGTAATAATAAGAATAGTATACCTAACCAAAATCCTATAAGTGCAGGAATAAAGGTAGAAGATTGATCAAGTGATGGAATGATTAAACTCCAGATAGAGGCAGCCACCATTACACCTGCCGCAAATCCAATGAGTGCTTTTTGTATATTTAAACTTAATTCTTTTTTCATAAAGAACACACAGGCTGCACCTAGTGTTGTTCCTATAAAAGGTATAATTAAAACCATATGAACACCTCCCTTACTCATACTACATAAATCAATTAGTTAATTCAAACTATGTGATAAAGAAAAAAGATAAGCATGGGGAACACTTATCTTCTTTCTTGTATTTACACTTGTACTTTGTAGTCTAACGAAGGGAAGGGATTGCTTGACTACAGTTTATATAATACTTAATGAATGTGTTAAGATTATAATTCGATTATGTCAAATTGTGTGAATCCTTGTTTCCAAACAAATACATATCATCTATAGGAATAATATTTCTCATATATTGTGTGAGATCTATTTCTTTAAGAATGACTTCTCCTACAATAGATACATTATAGTTGTATTCATTTCCGTCTTCATCAATTAACTGAATACGCCACCAATCACGATTTGTAGAGGATGGATGATTAGATGATTCAAGAAAGAATTCTTTTAATAGTTCTAAGAGTGTTTCAGCTTTTTCTTGTCCTATATTCACTCTTTTACGTCTAACAATTCTTCTAGAATTGAATCCATCTCCGTAATTGTATCCAGTAAACCAGATGTGTCCATCACGCATAATGGTTAAACGCTGACTGACTTCTACACAAGCATCCGGTTTTACTCCACGTCCTTTCACATCTGAATAAAGTATGATTTTAGATAGTTTCATGATGAACACCTCCTTCAATACATTTATTATAATTAATCACAATAAATGTATCAAACATTACAACTATTTTGAAAAAAATAATTATATGAAGAGTAATCCAATAGTATGTACGATAAAGGCACAAATCCAGGCAATGACACACTGGAAGATGACTATCTTCACAGCCCATGGACCACCTAGTTCTCTTCTAATAGAAGCGATAGCTGCCACGCAAGGTGTATACAATAAACAGAATATTAAGAGTGATAATGCACCTAGAGGTGTAAGTATTGTTATTAAAGATTCTGTTCCTTTAAATAATACTGAAAGTGTAGAAACAACACTTTCTTTTGCCATAAATCCCGCAATAAGTGATGTAGAAATTCTCCAATCACCAAAACCTAAAGGTTTGAAAATTGGCGCAATGAATCCTGCCACCATCGCTAGAATACTATCCTGTGAATTAGAAACTAAATCTAATCTTAAGTTAAAGCTCTGTAAGAACCAGATGACAATAGAAGCGATAAAGATAATACCAAAAGCTCTTTGTAAGAAATCCTTGGCTTTTTCCCATAATAACTGGAAAGTAGTCTTTGCGCTAGGCATACGGTAATTAGGAAGTTCCATCACAAATGGAACAGCTTCACCCTTGAATAAGAAACGCTTAGAAATAAGGGCTGTAATAATACCCATCACAATACCAAAGATATATAAGCCTACCATAACAAGTCCAGCTTGTTTTGGGAAGAATGCAGCTGCAAAGAATGCATAGATTGGAAGCTTTGCAGTACAGCTCATAAATGGTGTCAACATGATTGTCATCTTACGGTCACGTTCTGAAGGGAGTGTACGGCTGGCCATAACACTTGGCACAGAACATCCAAATCCAATCAACATTGGCACAATACTTCTTCCTGATAAACCAATCTTTCTGAGTAGTTTATCACTTACAAAGGCAACACGCGCCATATATCCTGTATCTTCTAGTAATGATAAGAAGAAGAATAAAATAACGATAATAGGTAAGAAACTAATAATAGAACCAACACCCTGGAATACACCATCAATGACTAATGAATGTAGTACTGGGTTAATATTCCAAGCAGTGAGTCCTTTATCTACAACCTGAGTCAAAGCATCAACACCCATTTCCATAAGTGACTGTCCCCAGGCACCAAATACATTAAATGTTAAAAAGAATACTAGCCCCATAATAACGATAAAAGCAGGAACACCTGTATATTTACCTGTTAAGATTTCATCAATTTTACGGCTTCTTTCTCTTTCTTTACTTTCATGTGGTTTAACTACTGTTTCTTTAACTAATTTATTAATAAAGGTAAAACGCATATCCGCAATAGCGGCAGTACGGTCTAATCCTCTTTCTTCTTCCATCTGTGAAATGATATGTTCAATCATTTCTTTTTCATTTGTATCAAGGTCTAAGGCTGCTTCTACTCTTGCATCGCCTTCTACTAATTTATTAGCCGCAAAACGTAATGGAATACCTGCTCTTTGTGCATGGTCTTCAATTAAATGCATGATGGCATGTAAGCATCTATGTACTGCACCACCTTCATCATTTTCATCACAAAAGTCCTGTCTTAAAGGTGCTTCTTGATATTTCGCTACATGGATGGCATGATTCACTAATTCATCAATACCTTCATTCTTAGCGGCAGAAATAGGGACAACTGGGATACCCAATAGTTCTTCCATCTTATTTAGATGAACATAACCACCATTACCTCTTACTTCATCCATCATATTCAGTGCTAGAACCATTGGTACATCTAGTTCCATTAACTGCATAGTGAGATATAGGTTTCTTTCTATATTTGTTGCATCTACGATGTTGATGATTCCTTTAGGTTTTTCATCTAAGATATACTGTCTAGATACTAATTCTTCACTTGTATAAGGAGATAAAGAATAAATACCTGGTAAATCAGTTACAAGTGTTTCTGGATGTCCTTTAATAGACCCACTCTTTCTATCAACAGTGACTCCAGGGAAGTTCCCTACATGTTGATTAGAACCTGTTAATTGATTAAATAATGTGGTTTTACCACAGTTCTGGTTACCTGCTAACGCAAAGGTAATCTGTGTTCCTTCTGATAAAGGATTTTCAGTCTCTTTATCATGATATTTACCACCTTCACCGAGTCCAGGGTGAATATGGTGTTTAATAGGTGGAATAGGTGTATGATCTTCTACACCTTTAGTTGTCATATCTATTCCAATCTTTTTTGCATCATCTAAACGTAATGTTAGCTCATAGCCATGAATACGTAATTCCATTGGATCTCCCATTGGGGCGAATTTTTCCAATGTTACAACAGAACCTGGTATTAAACCCATATCTAGGAAATGTTGTCTTAATGACCCAGATCCCCCTACATAAGTAACTGTAGCACTTTCGCCAATCTTTAACTCATCTAGAGTCATAAAAACCCCTCCTTTATATTCTCTAGACAAGTATAGCACAAAAGGCTTCCTTAGGTGGAAGCCAATAAGTATTTTGTAGGTATAATCTTTGTAAGATAGATATTGTTTTCTGAGAGATAGAACTTGTATCCATCTTCATACATCTGTTTAGTATCAATAGTAAAGACATATGGTTTCCCGTGTCTTGAACCAACCTTCGTTGCGGTTTCTATATCTTGAGATAAGTGGACATATATACGTGTCTGACTTAATATACCTTCTTCTAGAATAGAAGGTACAAAACGAGTCGCTGTACCATGATAAAGAATATCAGGTGGCTGTACTTCTTTTAAATCTACATTCACAGGAATAGAATGTCCTTGATTCGCACGTATTCTTGTATGATTTCCATTATATGAATAGCGCTGTTTCTCATCTTCTCTCACAATCATATCTAAGTCTTCTATTGTGATGTTTAATGCTTCTAATATCTTTTGCACATCACCATAACCATGATCATCTAATTCAAGACCAATACTCTCTGGACAATGTCTGAGAATATAACTTAAACGTCTGCTTTTTCGCTCCATAATGATTTCTCCAATACTTTTCCAAGAGCCTCAAATAATTCCTGTTCCTTGTCTCCAAAACGACCTAAACTATTAGAATCAACATCCAATACCGCAATCACTTTACCTTCTTCATCATGTAAAGGGACTACAATTTCAGACTTTGCTTCTGCATCACAGGCAATATAGCCAGGGAATGTCGTCACATCTTCAATAAGAATTGTCTGGTCTCCCTGTACACATACACCACAGGCCCCTTTACCTACTTTAATATGTGTACATGCCACTTTACCCTGGAAAGGACCTAAGACAAGTTCCCCTGCTCTCATCATATAAAAACCTACCCAGCTCAAATCATCAATTGCATCCATGAGTAACGCACTTGCATTAGACAAGTTAGTCACAAACCATTCATTTGGTGAAATAAGTTCTTCTAATTGTTTTATTAATAACTCCATTATTATTCCCCCTGTGTATATTCCTCATAAGATACAATCGCATTGATTGGTTTTCTCTTATCATGCATTGGTCCAGGTACACAATCTTCTCTTGGATAACCAATAGGTAAGATCATCACTGGTACATAATTTTCAGGAATATTAAACTGTTTGATTAACTCCTTATAATCAAAAGAACCTACATAAGTAGACCCTAATCCTAAATCAAAGAGTTTAAGCATCATGTATGTAGCCACAATAGACACATCTACTTCACCACATTCTCTATTATGCATATCCTTCCATGATACAGATTTGTCATAACATAAGATCATTGCGAGAGGCGCATGGAAATGATATCTAGTACATTCCTTTAGTTTTGCAAGATTATCTGGATCTTCTACTACAAGAATTCTTTGTGGCTGATAGTTTACAGCTGTAGGTGCTATTCTTGCAGCTTCTAATATTTTATCTATTTTTTCTTTTTCTACCTTCTGATTAGAGAACTTTCTAACAGAGTATCTTTCTTCTAATAACTGATCAAATTCCATAAGATTTTCTCCTTATAGAACTATTATATAAGAAATACTCTTCTAGATAAACAAAAAGCAATCAATCGATTGCTTTAGATTGTCAACAAATTAGATGAAAATGTAAGTTTATACAGAATTGCTATTTGAAGCAAACAGTACAACTAGCACTTCATAATAGTTCTTTAAAATCCATCACCTTTTATTTTATGATATAATAAACGAAATAAGTTACTTGTGTGTCAATTTCTTACATTTCTTACATTTTCTATTTATCTCTACTTTTAAAAATTAAATTAAGTTATAATTATTGTACTAAAAAAAACAAGGAAAAGAGGTGAAAATATGCCAAGACCTGGAACTAGCAGTGGTGGACATCGTTCTTCTGGTGGGCATTCAAGTAGTCGCGTAAGCGGTGGTCATCACGTTGGTCAATCAAGTCGTCCTACAGGAGGTTCCTCTTTTAATAGAGGCTCTTCTATAAACCATTATCATAATACTTCTCCTTATCGAAGAGGCTATTATAGAAATAGCAGACATGGTTATACAGGTTCTACTAGTGGTTTAGGAACATTAATTGTTTGTATTATTATTTTTGCGATAATTGTTTTTAGTTTTTTCATGATAAGCAATGATCATAATAAAGTTGTTTCTACAATTAATCGTGAAAAAATAGAAAATCGTGTTCCTTATAACAATAATTGTATTAAAGATGAATTAGGTTATATTGAAAACAGTTCACGACTTTCTAAAAATCTTATGAACTTCTATAATAAAACGGGAGTTCAGCCTTATATTTATTTAAAAAGCTATGATTCGACTCTAATAAGTGATGATCAAAAAAATAGTTACGCACAAACTTGGTATGAAGAAAATATTGATAATGAAGGTACGTTTTTACTCATCTACTATGCGGACTCTAATCCTAATGAAATTGGATATATGGCTTATGTCAATGGGAAACAAGTTACTTCTGTAATGGACAGTGAAGCGATTGATATTTTTTGGAACTATATTGATCGTTATTGGAGTGATAGTTCGCTTTCTACAGTAGATGTTTTTACAAAGGTATATGATTCTACCGCAAAAACGATTATGACAAGAACAACTACTTCTAAAGATATTATAAAAATTATATGTATTATAGTTGGAATTATGATTGTTTTAGGTGGGACCATTTATATCTTACGTATAAAGTTTAAACGTGATAAAGAAAAAGCCGAAGAAACAATTGAAATTTTAAAAACACCTCTTGATAAAACTGATGAATTAAGAGAGAAGTATTTAAATGAAGAAAGGAAAGAATAACTATGGGAATTATTTCTAGATTTACTGACATTATGAAAAGCAATATTAATGCTTTATTAGACAAATGTGAAGATCCAGCAAAAATGATTGATCAAACATTAAGAAATTTAAAGGAAGATTTAGCTGAAGTAAAAAAAGAAACAGCTAATATTATTGCGGATGCAAAAACTGCAGATCGTCAAGTGAAAGAATGTGAAGCAGAAATCGCAAAATATACAACAGCTGCACAAAATGCCTTAAAGGCTGGTAATGAAGATGATGCTAGAACATTAATTGCTAAAAAGCAACAATATGAAAGCAATCTTGTTTCTTATAAAAAGACACAAGAACTAACTCATGCTAATGAAGATAAAATGCGTCAAATGTATGATAAACTTGTCAATGATATTGAAACATTAGAAGCTAGAAGAGATGCTATTAAAGCAACTGTTGCTTCTGCAAAAGCTCAAGAACATATTAATACAATAGTCTCTGGTGGAGATAAGGCTAAATCTTCTATGGAATCATTTGAACGTTATGAAAAGAAAGCTGAAAAAATGTTAGATGCAGCTACTGCTGAAGCCGAATTAAATGCTCATACAAGTGCAGCTTCTTCTTTAGCTGATAAATATACCTCAAAAGGTGATGCTTCTGTAGAAGACGAACTTGCTGCTATGAAAGCAAAGCTTGGATTATAATTACATTTGTATATTCCTCATACTAGTAACAAATTTAATGAAAATATCAATTGGGATAACCCAAATTGGTATTTTTATTTTTTTTTGCTTAAAAAAGACTGTTAACATTTTGTTTGTCAACAGTCTAAAAGCGGTCGAATGACCGCTTCAATTCATTATTCTGCAGGTTTTACAGATACTCCGAATTTCTTTTCAATCCATTTCTTAGTGCTATCGCTCTTTAAGATTTCAACAAGTTTCTTAATTGCTTTATTGTCTTTATTTGATTCTTTTACAGCGATGATATTCTGGTAAGTCTTTGCTGCTTCAGAATTTGAATCTTCAGAAGTGATGATCTTATCAGTCACTTTTGCATCTAATGCATAGTTACCATTAATAATACCGAAATCAACATCAGGTAATTTAGAAGCTACCTGTGCAGCATCTACTTCTACTAATTCAACTTTTTTGTTGTAAGATACAACATCCTTCTTAGTTGCAGTTACACCTGCATCTTTCTTTAATGTAAGAACACCATTGTCTGCAAGTAATAATAAAGCTCTTGCTTCATTAGTTGCATCGTTAGGAATTGCAATCTTAGCACCATCTTTGATATCAGATACTGCTTTATATTTAGTTGAATATAATCCTAAAGGTTCAAAGTGGATTGCACCAACTGATACTAGATATCCATCATCACCCTTCTTATAACCTTTGTCTTTGTTGTAAGAAGTTAAGTATGGCTGATGCTGGAAGAAGTTTGCATCCAATGAACCATCTGAAGTAGATGGATTGATGTTAGGATAATCTGAGAATTCCTTAATCTTTAATTTATATCCTGCTTTTTCAAATTCTGGCTGAACATGCTTTAAGATAATAGCATGAGGTGAAGTAGTTGCACCTACTGTAATAGTTTTAGAATCTGACTTACTTCCACATCCTGCTAATGAGAAAGCTAAAAGACCTGCTGTAAATACCTTTAAAATGTTTTTGTTCATAATATTTTCCTCCAATGTATTAATTAATGTGTTGTTTTTTCTACGAGTTTGTCACCAATTGCCTGAACAATTGAAATTAAAATAAGAATTAAGATAATAACGACGAATGTGATATCTCCCATTGATCTCTGTAGACCATATCTGATCGCCATATCACCAAGTCCGCCTGCGCCAACAGAACCAACAATCGCAATCTGTCCGACTAACGCAATAAATGAAATTGTAAGACCTCTGATCATCCCTGGAATGTTTTCTCTTAGATAAACATCAAAGATAATTTCTTTTGTACTGAGTCCCATCGCAATACTTGCTTCAATGATTCCTGGATCAATTTCCATAATGGCTGATTCCATCTGTCTTGCGACAAATGGTGCTGTTCCTATAACTAGAGGAACAAGTGCACCTTCGATACCGATTGTGGTACCAAATAAAGCACGAGAGAGTACAGCTACAGTAGGAATTAAGATAATGAATGGAATAGATCTAAATAAGTTAATAATCTTATCTAAGATCCAGAAAACGGGTTGATTTTCTTTTAAACCATCTTTTCTAGTGACTACTACAATAACTGCTAAGAAGATTCCAATAACCACTGAGATTAAACCACTGATTACCAACATTAATAATGTATCAATAATAGCTTGTGGGAAATCTGAAGCAAACTCTATAACGTTTGGAAATAGCTTAGTTACCACGTTTAATCACCTCCACTTTAACTCCCTGTTGTTTTGTGAATTCTAATGCTTTCTTGATATCTACATCTTCACCTGTAAAGATTGTAATAAGTGTACCAATTGGCTGTCCCTGGATAATTTCTACATTCCCAAAGATAATAGAACAATCTACATTGTAATCTCTTGATAATACTGAAATTAATGCGACATCTGTATTAGAACTCTGATACTGTAATTTCACCATCTGCTGGTTTTCATTTAACTGTGTAATACGATGATTGTCTTTGATCAATTCATCAATCTTATTAAGATTATTTGTAGTAGCGATAAAGTTCTTAGTAATCTGATGCTGTGGATTAGAGAAGATATCAACAATACTGCCCTGTTCTACTACACGGCCATCTTCCATGACTGCTACCTTATCACATACTTCCTTGACTACAGCCATTTCATGAGTAATTAAAACAACTGTTAAGCCAAGTTCTTTATTTACTTTCTTAATAAGCTGAAGAATACTTTGTGTTGTCTGAGGGTCTAAAGCACTTGTGGCTTCATCACATAGAAGTACTTTAGGATTGTTGGCAAGCGCTCTTGCGATTGCGACTCTTTGTTTCTGTCCTCCAGATAACTGACTTGGATAAGAATCTTTTCTTTCTACCAAATCGATAAGTTCGAGTAATTCTAAGACTCTCTTATTGATCTTATCCTTACTCCAGCCTAGATGTTTTAATGGAAATGCGATATTGTCGTAAATAGTACGACTGTTGTAAAGATTAAAATGTTGGAAGATCATTCCAATCTTTTCTCTTTCTTTTCTTAAATCTGCATCGGATAGTTTTAATAAATCTTTATCCCCAAATACAACAGCACCGCTATCAGGTTTTTCTAATAAGTTGATACATCTTACTAATGTAGATTTACCAGCCCCGGAGAAACCAATAATACCGTAGATTTCCCCTTCTTCAATATTCAGACTGACATCCTTGACAGCATGGACATCGCCATCTTTAGTCTTAAAAGTCTTTGTAACATGTTCTAAGTGGATCATGTTCTCTCTCCTTCCCTTAAATAAAAAACGTTCTCTTCCTTATAATAGGACGAGAACGTATCGTTTCGTGTTACCACCTAAATTCATTATTAAGTCACCTTAATAACCTCTTCGAGTACATGCATACTCTATCGCTGTAACGGGCGCTCCCGTCATGACTTACATTTCAGCCATGCAACTCCAAGACCATCTTCCTATAACTTCCCTTTATTCCTTCTCAGCTAACGGAACTCTCTGTATAAGTTTCATTACAGTACTCTTCTTTTCACTGTCTTTTCTTGATGTGGTTTCATCTTAGCACCACATAAAAAGCACGTCAACACAAAACACGATAATATCTACTATTTTAGTAGGATTATAGTTTTATAAAATAGGGTACCATAGTTTTAAACTATATCAACGTGTAAAAAAAGGATCTGTATTTCTACAGACCCTTATCTATAGCATCATGAATAATATCAGCATGATCAAAGGCAAGATCATTCATACCTATATTGATATCACCACATCTTAAATGTGTTTCATCGACAATAGTGAACCATTTCGCTTCTTTGGCATCATCACCAGCTTCTGGATGAATACTCTTCTTATCTACATCTGCATAAAATGCGGTAGATACAACCCATCCACGAGGATCTCTTCCCGGCTGACTATAAACACCTACAAGCTTCATAGACACACCTTCTATACCTGTCTCTTCTTTAAGTTCTCTTGAAGCCGTCTTTTCAATCGGTTCATTCTTATTAGCGAAGCCACCAGGCAGTGCCCATTTACCTATATAAGGATGTCCACCACGTTTAACCAATAGAATCTCTGTCACATCAGAATGAGCAAAGATACAAATATCAGCTGTCAGTGAAGGTTTAGGATATTTATCAGGATTATAGCTTTTTAAAAATTCTTCTTCTGTAAGACCGTTCTTATCTCTACACATTAGAAATCAACTTCTGTATCGTAGTAGCAAGCCTTTAATAAGTTTTCCATTTCTTCCTGAGTTGGAATACGTGGGTTAGAACCTGTACATGCATCAGCAATAGCGTTCTTAGCAATTTCTGGTAATCTTTCTAAGAATACATCTTCAGGTACAAATCCAACTTCAGCTGGTAAACCATCAGCACCATAGTGGTTGATACTATGTGGGATATTTAATGCATCATTCATACCTCTTAAGTATTTAATTAATAATGCAACCTTTTCATCATCATTTTCTCCACCTAAGTGCATGTAATCAGCAATTACACCATAACGTTTCTTAGCTGTTTCATCTTTAGCGTTATAAGCAATAACCTTTGGTAAGTACATAGCATTAGCTGCACCATGGATAATATGTCCACCCTGGTCTACGAAAGCAGCACCAGTCTTATGAGCCATTGAATGTACGATACCTAATAATGCGTTAGAGAATGCCATACCTGCTAAGCACTGTGCATCATGCATATCATCTCTGCAGCTCATATCACCACTATATGATTTAACTAAGTTAGCCTGGATCATTTCAATTGCATGAATAGCAAGTGGATCAGTATAGTTACAGTTTGCAGTAGATACATAGGCTTCAATTGCATGAGTCATAGCATCCATACCTGTATGAGCAACTAATTTAACTGGCATAGTTTCAGCTAAGTCAGGATCTACGATAGCAACATCTGGAGTGATTTCAAAGTCAGCGATTGGATATTTAATACCTTTATCATAATCAGTAATGATTGAGAAAGCTGTTACTTCAGTTGCAGTACCACTTGTAGATGGGATTGCACAGAAATGAGCTTTCTTTCTTAACTTTGGAATACCAAATACTTTACACATTTCTTCGAATGTGATTTCTGGATATTCATACTTAATCCACATAGCTTTTGCAGCATCAATAGGTGATCCTCCACCCATAGCTACGATCCAGTCAGGCTTGAATTCTTCCATAACTGCAGCACCTTTCATAACTGTAGTTACTGATGGATCTGGTTCGATACCTTCATATAATTTAACTTCCATACCAGCTTCTTCAAGATATTTAACAGCTCTATCTAGGAAGCCATTTCTCTTCATGCTTCCGCCACCTACACAGACAATAGCTTTCTTACCTTCTAAGTTCTTAAGGTTTTCTAAGGCACCTTTGCCATGATATAAATCTCTTGGTAATGTAAATCTCATATTATATTTTCCTCCTATACAATACCTTTGATGACTAACTTTTCATCTAGTGAAAATTTTATCATAAACGCTTACATTAGTCAATGTTACAAAGGTGCTTACAGTTTAAAAAATACAATGCATATCTTCACTTTTTGCGATATTTAAGCCATTTTTTTAACTTTAAAAAAAATTAAAAAAAACAATTTATTTTTTTCTTTGATTTATATACTGAGGCACACTTATATGAATGACTTCATCCGCGCATTTGATGAGTTCAGGAGCTGCATTTTCTACAGCGCAGCTATAATCAGCTTCTTCAAACATTTCTATATCATTCTTTCCATCCCCAAATACAACCACTTCATCACATTGTAGTTTCTGCTTTAAGTATTTAATCGCATTCGCTTTAGAAGCATCAGGAGACATAACCTCTAACCACCAGTCATGAGAATACATTTCCTGATCAAAGACAGCATAATAATCTTCCTTAAACAAATCATAGAGAGGCTTTAATTTATCATAATCATCGATCAATAATAAATAGAAGATATCCCCCTCATAGAGATCTTCATAAGTATTCACAGGATGATTTCTAGGATCATCTAAATGATCATCCACAAAAGCTTTTACTCCTGCACTCATATTATCCTTAATATAAGAGAAGTAAGTCTTCTTTCCTATTTGAGAATAAACAATAGGTGAGATTTCATAATCCTTTACAGTGTCTAGTATAGAATCTCCTAAATAGTTTCCTAGGATCATATCTCCTTTAGGTGATAATATAAATGTCCCATTCTGAACAATGACTGGAAGCTTAAAGTTTATATCACCTATTACCTGTTTTGCGGTAATAAGAGAACGTGCAGTCGCGTAGGTGATATTCACATCTTCATCTATGAGCTGATTAATGAGTTTTAAGTTTTCTGGTTTCATTGATTTATCAGGTTCAAGTAATGTACCATCTAGATCTGTTACATAGAGTGTCTTCATAATTTCCTCCCATAAAAAAACATCATGATACTATTTTACCATGATGTTTAAGAAAAAGTTATTTTTCAAAGTATTCTGCGACTTTTTGCAAGTTCTCAATAATTGGAAGATGCTGTGGACATGCAGCTTCACACTGCCCACATCCAATACATTCACTTGCTTTACCAAATGTATGTGTTAAACGTGTATAGTATTCTCCCTGAGGTCTCCATGATTTAGTCGCTACTTCCTGTTTATCAGCATTATAGAGTGAGAAATATTTAGGAATCGCAATATGCATTGGACAACCTTCTGTACAATAAGAACAGCCAGTACAAGGAATTTCAATACTACTATTAATAATATCAACAGCCTTCTTAATCAGTGTCTGTTCTTCCTCATTTAAAGGCTTAAAGTCTTCCATATAACCTGTATTATCTAATAGTTGTTCCATATTACTCATACCAGATAAGACAACCTGGACATTATCTAAACTTGCTGCAAAACGAATCGCCCAAGATGGAATAGACATGTCTGGATGATAAGACTTGAATGTCTCTTCTACTTCATCAGGTACATTTGCGAGAGTACCACCCTTCACTGGTTCCATTACAAATACAGGAACATGATGTCTCACTGCAGCTTCATAACATTTACGAGACTGTACGCCTTCACTTTCCCAATCTAGATAATTCAACTGAAGCTGTACAAATTCTACTTCTGGATGTTCAGATAAGACACGTTCTAATAAGTCTGCATTGTCATGGAAAGAGAAACCAATATGTTTTACTAATCCTTTTTCTTTCTTATCCTTCAACCATGTGAAACAGTCCAATTCTGTATATTTCTTATAATGATCTGTTCCTACATCATGTAAGAGATAATAATCAAAGTATTCTGCACCTGTTTTTCTTAACTGTTCATTGAAGATTCTATCCCTATCTTCTTTTGTTTCAATAAAGCCTGCATGAAGCTTATCAGCTAGTGTAAAAGAATCTCTTGGATGTCTATCGACTAAAGCTGTCTTAGTCGCTTCCTCACTCTTAAAGGCACAATACATCCAGGCTGTATCAAAATAAGTAAATCCTTTTTCTAGAAATGTATCCACCATTCTTTTAGTTTCTTCAATATCGATACTGCCTGCATCATTTTGATCGAGTAATGGTAGACGCATTAAACCAAATCCTAATTTCTTCATATACATATCCTCCATACATTCATTTTAACCCTAAAGTAAGGTTTAAGGGCAAGAAAAAAAGAGCTGTAACGCTCAAGATAGTAATAAATACTACCTATTCATTACAGTCCCTTTTGATTTTTTCATAATCATTTGAATAAGTGTAGGAATAAAGAATTCTATGATGAATGCTGCCATAAAGAATAATAATATCAGCATTTTAGTTACAGGTATAATCAAACTATATATATGTATCCTTATAACAAACTCTATAAAGACTTCTAGTAATACTATTCCTAAAACAGCTAAAATAAGAGAATTTTTGATATAAGTAAGACTAAAACTCTTGCTTATTCTCTTAGTAGTAAAACCTAAGTTATATAGAAAATCTCTTGTCTGTTTTTCTTCCTTAAGAATGAGGTATTTGAGGTAGAAATAGAATCCATACAACAATACAAATACTATAATCATGAATTGCATTAATACTTGTTTATTGTTGGAAAGAAGCTTATTGATTGCACTATTATCTACAAAAGCACCTTCTACATTAAAACCTAGTTTTTCTAGTTGTTTTGTGACTTGATCAATATTCTTCAAACTATCTACTCTTACAGTATAAGCACCTGGTTTCCAAGGTGTTTCTACAACGACCTGATCCACATCACTCATTGTATAAGTAGAAGGTAATGATCCTTCATAGTATTTATAATCAGTACCTTCCGCTGCAGGTACACCATATAATACTTTTGATTGTGTTGCATGATATGCCTTCCTATATTGATCAATTACACTTCTTGGGACGTAGATATTGTTAGTACCACTATATGAATTTGAACTTATTTCTGTTCCTTCCTTTAATATACCTCTTACAGGTAGTTCTACCTCTACTAAATCCACAAGGACAGTATTAACATCCACATAGTCACTACCTTCTGAATCAATACCCATCTGTGTTATACCAGATGCATCATACATAGGAACAGGTAAATAGAACTTTAATTTAAGATCATCCATATTGATTGAATCAACTGAAACATCCTGATTAGATAATAACTGATTACTTATATATACACCTTTATTATCATTATGCTTTACAGTTAAATTTGTATAATCATCTTCATCCCCATATACCTGCATACTTCCTAGACTTATTGTTTGATTACATTTCTTTCCTGTAAGTTTTGCTTCTTGATATTTCAATTGAGTTTCAGTATCTAATCCAAGCATCATAACATCATCGTATTCTTTTTCATAACGCCATTTAACACTCTCCACATTCTTTACAGATTTAATCTTTTTATAATCTGATTGTGTCATAGGAAATTCTGAACCATTATATGAATAATAGTCATTACTCATCTTTTCCTTATATACAGTTAAATCTCTCGAAGCAATCGTATTGATTTTTTGTTCATAAGATGCATTATAATGTCCATAAATATTATAGCTATATGCACATATAATCATTGTGAAAGCAACAAGTATATTCATTACTATTCTAAAAGTACGATGAGAAAAACGTAGATTAAATAATTTATGATTATGTGGTATCTGTGATATAAGAGATGTTTCCCTTTGATTCTCTTTTTCTAGAATAAGTGTTTGATCAACCTTATAGAGTACATCTGCTTCTTCAATCATCCTTTGATCATGAGTTGCCACAATCACATAATGTCCCTCTTCAGCATACTCTTTTAGATACTTAATCATTTCTATCGCATAGGATGCATCCAAAGCAGCTGTAGGCTCATCAAGTATCAATATTTCTGGCTGACTCATAATAGCTAAATAGATAGCGACTCTTGTCTTTTCACCACCTGATAAGTTTCTAGGATATTTTTTCTTTAGAGAAGCTATACCAAACTTTTCTTCGTATATATCATTTCTTTGATAGCCTAATTTAACTAATTGTTTAATATGTTCCTCTATAGTCATTCCTTCAATAAACAAAGGAATCTGAGGTACATTGACCATATGATCATAAATGAACTGTTGTCTACTATCTTGATCTTGTTCATCTATTCTCTGTCCTTCATAAATATATTCACACTCATATGCAAATTGAAAAGTCTTTAAGAAAGTAGACTTACCAGAACCACTCTTTCCCCTAATGATAGTCAGCACACCTGGAAAAGTATGAAATGATGCATTGTCTAAGATTACTTTATCACCAAATGATATATTTAAATTTTTGATTTCAATCATCTTAATGCACCTCACTTCTTAATTCATCCACTATATTCAGTTTATTAATGAATTTGTTTTGAAGAACCATTCTTTCTATCAAGAAGATAGCTATGAATAAAACTGTCATACTAGAAAGTGTTATTATATCAAAAGTACCTAGTATACAAGACATGACAACAGAAATAAGGGTAGAACTCACTACAACTATAGATATACTTCCCAATGATTCTATCATGGATATTCTTTGTAAATCCTTTTTTAATAATCCTGATATCAAAAGAAGCACAAGTTCTTTTTTTCTTTGCATAAGAAGATGAGATTCCAATACAATATCAATAAGTACACTAATAACTAGAATCACACCCGCAAATGTAAACATCATATTCTTATAGTAAGAATCAAGACTATTCATAGCCTCTCTATCAGTGAATGAATCATTAATTCTATATCCCTTTGATTCATAATAGTCTATCAATTCATTCAATTCGTTATAGGTATTAGTCTTAATAATATAACCTATATAACGTGGTGTACATCCTGATTGTTTATAGATATCCTGAAGAATTGCATACGGAACATAAATATATCTCTGACTCTTTGATACATAATCAACCTTTTTATTATTCCTAAATACACCATTCATATCAAAGGTATAAGAAGTCTGATGCATACCATTTTGATCAGTTATATATAAATCTAAATTCACTCTATTATCAGATAATCCCTGATTCAACAGATAATAACTCTCATTATCCATATAGATTCCTGTCTTTGTTTCTTGAATATTTCTATCTATATATTTAGAAAGATCATCATCCTTGAAATAAGGCACAAGATAGACATCTTCTCCTTCTATTTGAGTATATATTTTATATAGAGGAAACGTATTCTTGTCATCTATTTTTATGAAATGAGAATAATCCTGATCCACATAACTGTGCTTATCCTTAGTAATAATAGCCTTATTTTCTAATTGTCCTATCAACATCTGCATACCTTGTTCTCTTGAATGATTGATAATACCAAGAATCATCTGTCCAGATACAAGAGACAAAATAAATACCATCATCATCAAAACATACATGAACCTATAATGTTTCACATAGTCCTTTACATACTCTTTATAGAACTTATGATCAACCTGAGAGATAATACCCTTTCCACATATATCTTCTTGAATCACAGAACCATCAGATATCAGTCTTCCTTCTTCTAGTGTATAGACGATATCTGCATACTTTATAGCCTCTTCTGAATGAGACGCCAACACAATGGTCATATGCGCACTTAATTCTTTTAATATATTATAGATTTCTATCTCATTTTCATAATCCAATGAAGCTGTTGGTTCATCTAATATAAGTACCTGAGGTTGACTCACTAGAGCTGTTGCGATAGAGAGTCTCTGTCTTTCCCCTAAAGATAGTGTCATTACATTCTGATTTAAAGTAACATCTAAGTGCATTTTATCAAGATAATCCTGTATATCTTTATCAGATAAGTGTTTATTGTGAATATGTGCAAAATACTGTAATGTTCCTCTGACATCTAGATGAGCCAATAAATCATTTTCCTGTAATACATAGCTGATACATTCTTTTCTGATATTATTTCTATCTTTTTCTTCTATGAGATGATGATCATAATAGTATTGATACTTGCTTTTTGTATCCATAAGCGCAATACAATAGAGAAGAGCTGTCTTACCTGAACCACTCTTCCCTCTTATAAGAGTAATAGAATGTGCAGGAATAGAAATAGAGGCATAATCAAGAATAACCCTATCATATTCTATACAAATGTCCTTTAATTCAATCATATTATCATTCCCTTTCATATATATATTACACTTCTAATTATTTTTTTGTAATGGCTTTCATTGTAATCAAAAAAAGAGCTGTAACGCTCAAAATAGTAATACATTCACACCCACGATAGACTTAAAGCCATCATTAAAATTAACGCTACTATTCTTTTTATAAGAACCTCCTAATTTAAAATACTACATAGCAGCAAAATTAATTACGCATAAGAAAACAAAAAAAAAGCAACAATATGATAAGAAAAATCAAAACGCATTTTAAAACCTTTTTTGAACGACGATTTCTACTTGCCAACTGTTCTACCACTCTCGCCAGTTCAACTGCTATCATATCTTCATTTTTCTCATCGGCAACATCTGATCCTATTAGTTCGCTCACAGACACATCTAATATTTCTGCCAATTTTATTAACATGTCGGCATCTGGAACTGATATTCCCTTTTCCCACTTCGAAATAGTTTGTCGCACAACGTTCAAAGCTTCTGCAACGTTTTCTTGCGTTAAGCCTTTTCGTTTTCTAAATATTTTCAAATTCTTGCTTAACATTTTATGGCTCCTCCTTCATTTGTTTGCTCTATATATACCGTAAATAGTTGCGTTGCACAAGCAACACATATTAACATAGCGTAATTTTATCGTATAGTAGATTCTTTTTTGCAATAAAGCATCATTTTCTCTCAATCTTCGGCGTCTTTCAAATACAGAGATATCATCATGGTGGTGCCAGGCACTATTAACAAATACTTATCCCATCTCCTTATTAATCAATCATTAAAGGAATCGCAGATAAATATTTGAAGATCCACCTTGTCGCAACGGGGGAATAACATCAGGATATACCAGAAACTGAAGAAAAGCAGATGAAACAAATCAAGGAAAGGTTTAAGGGCAAGAAAAAAACTCTGTATTAAATACAGAGTTTAGTGAGTTTGACCTTCAACAGTCTTGATATCTTCCTGGTTTTCACCAATAGCTTTAACAGCTGCTTCAATACCAGTCACAATCTGTTCAAGACTTAATGATGGAGCAATTGGCTTACGGTTAATAACCTGGCTAGTGATGAATGGAACATGCATGAATCCACCACGAACATCTGGATATTTATTGGCAAGTGTATAAAGTACACCATACATTAAATGGTTACATACATAAGTACCAGCAGTATTAGAAACACTTGCAGGAACACCTGCTTTACGAATTTCTTCAGCCATTGCCTTAATTGGTAATGTAGCGAAATAAGCAGTCTCTCCATCTTCGAATACTGGACCATCTAAAGGCTGATTTCCTTCATTATCAGGAATACGTGCATCATTGATATTGATTGCGACACGTTCTGGAGTTAAATCAAAACGTCCCCCAGCCTGTCCAATACATAATACAGCATCTGGTTTTTCTTTTTCGATTGCAGCAGCTACTGTATCGATAGATTTGTAGAATACTGTAGGAACCATAAGTTTTACAACTTCTACATCTCCTACCTGATCAGAAACTCTTTTAACAGCTTCCCAGGCAGGATTGATTGGTTCGCCACCAAATGGGTCGAAACCTGTTAATAATAATTTCATTTGAAAGCCTCCTTAGAATGCTAAAACGTACATTAAGATAATATGAATTACTAACATAATTAATGCAACTGGAACCTGAGTCATAATAATTCTGTATTTATTCTTAGTTTCCAGCAATGCAGCAGGCATGATATTGAAGTTTGCAGCCATAGGAGTCATTAATGTACCACAGTAACCTGCAGTTAAACCTAAAGCACCAACAACAAGAGCATTCGCACCCTGTGCAATTAAGAATGGATAACCGATACCTACTGTAATAACGGCGAAAGCAGCGAAACCATTACCCATGATCATTGTAAATAATGCCATACCTACACAATAGAAGATAACCGCAACTAAGTGATTTCCTTCAGGGATAAGTGCACCTACACCAGCAGCGATAACAGCACCTACACCAGCTGCAGTAAATAATGAACCTAATGCAGATAATACCTGAGGTAAGATACCTGTAGAACCAACATTATCATTTAATCTGACACCATCTTTGAAAGGTGTAGATAGTTTTGGTTTAAAGATAATATATGCAACGATTAATGCAGCAGCAGCACTAATACCAATCGCATTGTTTGCACCAAGATTTGGTAAGAAAGTTGCAACTAATACGGCAACAAGAGCTAAGCATACTGGTGGGATAAATGATTTATATCCGTATTTGTCTGCATTATCACGAGTTTCCTTAGCAGTTGGGATATGTCTTGCAGCTGGTTTTACTAAACCTAAACCAGATAATACAGCAAGAAGAACAACGATTAAACCAGTAATCCAAGTTGGAATATATGGTCCAACCATAAATGTAACAGCAATTAAGAACCAGAAAATAGCAGTAGTCACTGGCTTTTCACAGTCTTTATTAGTTAAGGCATTAAACCCTGTTGCAGCAAAAATTGCACCAATTACGCAGTAGAATACTTCTGCAATAATTGTGGCTGTATTCCATTCAATTTGTAACATTGTTATTTGCCTCCTTTTCCATATTTCTTATTAAGTTTCTTATCAAACCATAAAGCATAAGCTCCACCAACAATAACAGAAATAACTGCAATTGGAATAGACCATAATGCGATCTGGTTAGCAGTAACAACCTGGTCAATACCATGTGACTTAAATAATTCGTTTAAAGTTGCAACAATAAGTAATGTTCCTGAAGCACCCATGAAACAGTTCTGAGCAAAGAAGTTACCATAGTTTTCAGTAGCTGCAGCCATACCTTTGATCTGATCTTCTGTATCTTCATCAATATCACCATATTTCGCAATCGCAGCAGCCTGAGCCATTGGATTGATTAATGGACGGATGAACTGTGGATGACCACCAATTCTTAATGAGAATGCAGACGCAACAGTACGCACACCTTCCCAGATCACTAATAAGCGACCTGTAGTAGCATTTTTAATACCCTTAATCAAGTCTACCGCTTTATCACGTAAACCCATACGTTCACATAGACCTACAACTGGTAAAGTTAAAATAAATAAAGTTGCTGTACGGTTAGTTAAAAAGGCTGTACCTAGTGTATTTAAAATGTCCATGATAGACATACCACTGATTAAACCTGTTACTAAACCAGCAACAACAACTGTTGCAAGAGTATCGAATTTCATTACGAACCCAATAACGACAATTACGATACCAATAAGTTTAATAGCATCATTCATATGTTTTTTCCTCTTCCTTCGTAAAATGATAAAATAATTATACCAATAAATGTCGTTATATGCAAATTGATAAACACAATATTTCATTAAAATACAAATTGAGTCCCCTTACATTTTACGATATTTGAACAAACAAAAAGAGGAGCACTATAATACTCCCCATTCAATCGGCTGAATTGCCTTGGCATGTCCATCTTTCATGATAACTTTATCATCTACAATAATAGTTGGATTATGTGTCACTAAATCAAAATGTCCACGTGCATTATGACTGCCTCCTAGGGCAAGATTTCTACCAAAACCAATATGGAATGTGCCAAAAGCTGATTCATCTTCAATATAGCTGGCTCCACGACACTTAGATATTGTATTTAAACCTATTCCAAATTCTGCGGCACAATACATTTCTAAATCATCAAATGATTCTAAGTATTCTTTCAGTTTACGTCCATCTTCTGTATCTTCGATATAAGTGATATAACCATTCTCTATTTTTATTTCTACAGGTTTATCCACTATTCCTATATATCCCATTGATCCATCTAATATAAGTGTCCCATTTGTATGATATTCTACTGGTGGTATATAGATTTCAAAGCTTGAAGAAGAACATTTTCCTACTTCCCATAATGAACCATGGAAGATACCTGGAAAACGATCTGTGATATCAAAGGTGAGGTCTGTACCACGTTTAGTCGTAACATGTATTGTTTTTGCATCACGTAATTCCCAGAACATTGGCATACCTAACATTGTGGCTTCATCAGGATCCATTTTTAAGAATTCCTGTTCAAATAATGATTCACCATTATTTGTAGACATGGGCATGGATAAGAACTGTGCGCCACGTGAAAGTGCATAGTTCACAGCATCTGTTGTAATAAATGAATAATTCGTTGCACCTACTATCGCATCTGCTTTGGCCATTTCCCATTTTAAGGCATCTATACTTTTACCATTTTGTATTTCATGTGATTTTAACTGGACAACCTTACATCTAGCACCTATATGATCACATGCTTTTGAGAAGGCATCTGCTTCTTTAAGTTTTGTTTCATCTGTCACAAAATATACTAAATTATCTTTTGTAAGATGGAGCCAGTCTTCTACAACTATTCTTGCTCCTTCATTTATATTCATGTAAAATCAACCTCCAATGCTCATTATATATAAAATCAACATTTCTTGCGATACATATGATTGAAAACTACTCAACAACATATATTGCAGTTCAAACAGATACTACTCCTCCTACTCTTGTACGTATCTCAAAGAACCTATACAGATGGACACCTATTACCAAAAGTACAACATAATAATATGTGTACCAATGATTTATCTCATCTTGTGAATGCATCACTCTATGTATCTACAAGAGAAAAATCTTATAAGAAAAACTGGCGCAATTAACAGAATCACGCCAGTTCAGTAATTCAATTCTTAAGAATGAAGAATTGAGTCTCCATTTGTTTCAATGATTTCTTTATATTCTTCATAAGAATCTTTTAGTTTTCTTTCAAGTGTTCCATGTCCATCATTAAAACGATCAACATAGACAAAACCATAACGCTTCTTCATTTCTCCAGTGCCTGCAGAAACAACATCAATAGGCCCCCAATATAAGTAACCCATGCATTCAACACCATCTAAAATAGCTTCATGAACATATTTTAAATGTTCCTTGATGTAATACATTCTATATTCATCATGAATATGTCCTGTTTCATCTAGGTTTTCATCTAAACCAATACCATTTTCTACAATAAAGAGTGGTAAATGATAACGATCATATAAGATATTCATAACATAACGGATACCTTTTGGATCAACTGGCCAACACCAAGGTTCTGGTGAACATTCCTTTACAAATGGATTAGCACGTCCTTTTAATCCACCTGTATTACCATCCATACCAACAGACTGATCATATGTACTAGAACGATAATAACTAAATGAGAAGAATGCGACTGTATTTTCTTTTATTAACTGTAATTCATCTTCTCTCATTTCAGGTGCACAGTCATGTTCTCTCCATACACGTTTTACATAACCAGGAATTTCTCCTAAACAGAAGACATCACCAAAATAGAAGTTATTTAATCTTACTGTATTATATGCCCCAAAGACATTATCAGGATTGCAGTCATATGGATATGTTGCAACAGATGAACATGTTAACATACATCCTACCTGCGCATCCTTATCAATCTCACGGCATAGTTTAACTGTCCAGGCATTGGCTACACAAATATTATAGTAAGCAAGCCACTTATCTTTTTCAGTTGTTGAACCAATAGGATCACTAGGATCTTTTGGATTATCAATAGTCAATACTCCACCAGCTACTAGTGGGTTGATCATCATATTATTGACTTCATTAAAAGTAAGCCAGTATTTTACTTTACCCTTATATCTCTTAAATACTGTAGTGACATAACGTTTCCAGAAGTCAATGAGTTTACGATTACTCCATCCTCCATATTCAGTAATAAGATGAAGAGGTGTTTCATAATGACTTAATGTGATGACTGGTTCCATACCCAATTCCAACATTGTTTCAATCATATCATCATAGAAAGCTAAACCTTTTTCATTAGGTGTTTCTTCATCCCCGTTAGGGAAGATTCTACCCCAGGCAATAGATGTTCTAAAGCAATTAAAGCCCATACCAGACATCAACTTTAAATCTTCTTTATATCTGTGATAGAAGTCAATGGCTTCATGACTTAAGTATGCTTTATTAGGGTCTAAGCACATTTCATATTTCTTTGTTTCTTCATTCCATTTAATACCAGGATCCTTAGAACCAATACCCACCATGACATCAGTGACATTAGGTTCTTTACCATCTTCTAGCCAGGCTCCTTCACATTGATTGGCAGCAACAGCGCCACCCCATAAAAAATTCTTTGGAAAACTCATATTCTTTTTCCCTCCTATGACTCTATTCTAATCTAAAATAAGAAAAAATATGTTGTTCTTCCTATTTATGAAAAATGTTTCTAAATATGAAAATATATGAATCTCACCTTAAAAGGCTATATGCATCATGCATATAGCCTTAACTATTATTTAATAATCTTGAAATAGTGACCTGGTTCAATCATGTCTAAGAACATCATTTCTTCTTCTTTTACATGACCACAAAGGTTTCTTTCACCATCATTTGGAATATCTCTTAATGCGATTTCTAATTCACCACGATAATGAGCTAAGTTATCATTAACGATTAATACATCACCACGATGGAACATCTTCTGTTCTGTTTCACGATGTGGGATACTTTCATTCTTATACTTTACTCTACTTCCAGATGAACGTAAGAAGAATGAAGAATGATCATAACGATCCCAATGTGGATAGTAATCATAAATGATTTCCTTTTCTACATCTGATAAACCTTCTACTTCATCAATCTTGAAGCAGATGTTCTGGTAATCAACTTCTGATAAAGCTTTTAATTCTTCTTCTGAAGCATAAGCGTTACCAATGATAATATCATCAACATCTCCAGTTGCAAGCATTAAACGAGCCTGTAAATCAATTGGAAGACCTCTTAAGATTTCTACTGTTGGTAATCCACAGAATACATTCCAAGGACCATGTGTATGTGGCTGGTTACTTGATACGAATGCTGCTGTATGAAGATTTAATGATTTCCAATAAGCATTGAAGTTAACGAAATAGTTCCAGTCTAAACCAGAATATCTTTCTGGGAAGAAGTTATGACAGATAATAACCTGATCCTTGTTTCCGCCCTGTTCTAATAATAATTCAACACCCTGGTCCATAGAACCGTTGAATTCAATCTGAATATTATAAGGGTTTCTAGTAACCTGGATATCTCCTGTAGTACCAAATGAACCATCTAAACGGATGATATCTACACCCATATCATGGAATGGTTTTAAATCACTATAAGTAGCACCTAAATGTTTAAATACTTCTGGGTTAGTATCTACTGCAACAACATAACCTAAAGAATGTGCCTTATCCATGAATTCTCCAAAGTCCTTCATGATCTTTTCTTTTGGATCATTCACTGATAATAAACAAGTAAAGATTCTTGAGAAGCCATACTTAGCAGCAAGTTCTAAGTAATCATAAACTTCTTTCTGAGTTGATTTTTCAGGATAAACTGAAATTCCTAAGCGATGCATAATAAATCCTCCTATTTTTATTTTCCGATAACATTATATCATTTATACCAATAAAAACAATATGTATTTTATGTAGTATGAATACGTTCTCTCTATATTATACAATAGTTAATTTACTTTGCGTTAGATTTCCTTGTTTTGCACATAGTTCACATTTGATATATAATGAACATAATATGGAGGTACCTATGACACTCAATAATATATTAGCGTTCTGTGTGACATTCATTATATCGGTCATCCTAACCCCTTTTATTGGTAAAATCACAAAAGAAATGGGTATAATAGCCCATACTAATAATAGAACTGTACATCACGGTATTATTCCTCGTACAGGTGGATATGCCATCTATGTGGCATTCCTTATAGGGGCAATGGTATTCCTTAAAACAGATAATCAGATCAACTCTATATTAATAGGTGGTTTGATTGTTTTCTTGTTTGGCTTATATGATGATATTCATGACCTTCCTCCAAAGATGAAGGTTCTTGGACAGGTCGCTGCAGCACTTATAGTCATATTTTATGGTGGTATATCTTTAAAAGGATTTACTATTCCTTATATTCCTACTATTCTTTCTTATTCTATTGCCTTAATAGTCACTCTAGGATGGATTGTAGGTATTACCAATGCAGTAAACCTTATTGATGGATTAGATGGCTTATGTGGTGGTATATCCATGATTGTATTGATCACTACAGGACTCATCTCTATCCATTATGGACGTACAGATATCACTTCATTAACACTCTTACTTGCAGGATCCATTGGAGGATTTTTAGTATTTAACTTCCATCCCGCAAAAATATTCATGGGTGACTGTGGAGCTTTATTTATTGGCTTCATGTTATCTGTGATTTCTTTATTAGGTTTTGGATTTAAGACCTCTACATTCTTTACTTTAGGGGCACCTATTGTCGTATTGGCAGTACCTATTATGGATACACTCATTGCGATTATTAGACGTAAGGTTCATCATCAACGCTTTGATGAAGCAGATAAAGGACATTTACATCATAAATTGATGTTCTCTCTAGAACTAGGTCAGACTAAGAGTGTTCTTATTCTATATATTGCGACCGCATTATTCTCTATCTGTTCATTTATCCATATATATAGTGTGACTGCATCAATTCTATTATTCGCATTATTACTCCTTGTATTTGAGATATTCGTGGAATATACCAATATGATTTCACGTAAATATAAACCAATTCTTACAATTCTCAATATATTCTTAAAAAGAGATGATTTACCAAAGATCAAAGAATCTAAGACATATTTAATGATAGCAAAAAGACATCATGTGAAATATATTCTTATTGGGTTCTTATGTGCTGTGATTGCAGTAAGTGGTGGTTTTGTTTATTACACACACAATGATAAAAAACCAGTAGTAAATACTCCAGTCATTACTTATGAGATACCAAATCATCCTACTTCTTTAATGAAATCAGTACATGAAGATATTAATGCATCTCATACTAAGAGAAATACATGTCAGAATGTTGCTGCATTATTTGCGATTGATTTCTTTACTATCTCTAATAAGAAGAAAGATGAGATTGGTGGTGCGCAGTATTTCTATAGTGATCGTTTAGATAACTTTGAAGAGTTTGCGAAGTCTAGCTATTATGCAAATGTGAATGATATGATTGCGAATAAAACAAATCTTGATGAAGTCACAACATATGAAGTGAATTATACAAGAGCATCCGATGTCACATTAAGTGGTTTAGAAGATTATGAATATACGGATGTTGGGTTAGAAATTACATTTAATAAAAAGAATTTCTACTACAACTATCAAACAATTAATATTAAAGTAACACTTATAGAAAAGAATAACCGTTTTAGTATTGTATCCCTTGACTTCAACAATGGTGCGAACAAATAAAGGTGTTGTAATCGATATATTTTTATGATATTATTTATTCGCTAATGTAGAAAAAGTCTAAAAGAGAAGGAGGCAAGAAAAATGTTAGAAGTACTTTTGATCATTGTTTCTATAGCCCTAATTATTGTGTGTCTTTTACAAACGGGAAAAACTGATGGTATTGTTAATGCATTAACTGGCCAGAGCTCTAACCTTTTTGCACAGCAAAAAGAAAGAGGTGTGGATTTAGTTCTTACACGTATTACTGTGGGACTAGGTATTGCATTCTTTGTTATCGCAATTCTTATTAAAATGGCAGGATAATAATAGAGGGGCACTTATGAGTGCCTCTTTTCTTTTGTTGGAGGTGAATATATGAGAGAAGATGTTTTAGAATTATTAAAGAATAAAGACTTAAAGGATAGAAAAATAGATGCTCTTGCAAGTGCACTACATTATGATTCTACTGAAGAATATATCGCATTTGTAAAGCTTATGAATAGATTAGAAGAAGATGGTGAAGTGATTAGAGATAATCAGAATAACTATCATTTGATTGATGATTTCCATTATTTAAAAGGTGTTTTGAGTTTAAATAAAAAGGGATTTGGTTTTGTAAAAGTTGATGAAGAGACTGAATACTATATTAATAGCAAGAACCTCAATGGTGCTTTTGATCAGGATGAGGTTATGATTGAAACAACTGTCTATAGAGGAAAACCTGAAGGACGTGTTGTAAAGATCATTAAGCGTGGTATGACTCGACTTGTTGGATTAGTCAGAAAAGGTAGAAGAGAACTCATCATCATGCCTGATGATCCTAAGTTTACTGATTGGATTTATGTAGATGAAGCTCATGCACATGGGGCTATGCCTGGACATAAGGTTGTTGTAGAGATTAAGAAGTACAAGCCTTATTTAAAGGGTGATATTGTTAAGATTATTGGTCATAAGAATGATCCTGGTGTAGATATCTTATCTGTTGTGAATAAGTATGATGTGGATATTGATTTTCCACAGGCAGTCTATGATGAGATTGAGTCTATTCCTCAGTCTATTGATCCAAGTGATATTCCTAATCGTTTAGATATTAGAGATTGGCAGATTGTAACTATTGATGGTGATGATGCCAAGGATTTGGATGATGCGATTTCTTTAAAGAAATTAGATAATGGGAATTATCAGTTAGGTGTTCATATTGCGGATGTTTCATTCTATGTGAATGAAGGAACTGAATTAAATAAGGAAGCGATTCGAAGAGGGACATCTATTTATCTTGTAGATAGAGTGATTCCTATGCTGCCTCATAAGTTATCTAATGGGATCTGTTCACTTAATGAAGGTGTGGACCGTTATGCAATTAGCTGTATTATGGAGATCAATGATAAAGGGCAGGTTGTAGATCATAATATCTACCCTACTGTTATTAGAAGTTCTCATCGTATGACATACAATAATGTGAATGCGATTCTTGCAGGTCATAAAGGATTAAAGAAGAAATACAGTGATGCTGTTGAGTTATTCTTTAATATGAAAGAATTAGCTGCAATCTTAAGAAAGAAGAGAGATCGTCGTGGTGCGATTGACTTTGATGTAGATGAGGCAAAGGTTCTTGTAGATGATAAAGGACGTGCTGTAGATGTTGTCTTAAGAAATCGTGGTGAGAGTGATCATATTATTGAAGAGTTCATGTTATGTGCTAATGAAACAGTGGCTGAACACTTTAAATGGATGGATGTACCTTTTATCTATCGTATACATGAGTACCCTAAGAAAGAGAAGTTACAACAATTTGTTTCCATTGCAAAGCCTTTGGGTTATACTATTCATGGGTCTCTTGAAAAGATCAACCCTCATGAATTAGCACGTATGATTGAAGAATCTAAGGGAACACCTGAGCATGATATTATTTCTACATTATTATTAAGATCAATGCAGAAAGCACGTTATGATGCACAATGTCTTGGACACTTCGGTCTTGCAGATGAATTCTATACACACTTCACATCACCTATCAGACGTTATCCAGACTTATTGGTACATCGTTTGATTAGAACTTACTTATTCAAGAATGATTATTCTAGAATGAATGAGTTTGAAGAAATGATTCCAGTACTTGCTGAACAGTCTTCTAATCGTGAAAGAATTGCGATTGATATTGAACGTGAAGTTGAAGATATGAAGAAAGCTGAATTTATGTCTCATCATGTTGGTGAGGTATTTGATGGTTATATTTCTTCTATTACAAGTTTTGGATTCTTTGTATCACTTCCTAATACCATCGAAGGTCTTGTTCATATGACTTCCTTAACAGATGATTATTATGCTTATGATGAAAAGAATCTTATTCTTATCGGTGAACATACAGGACGTATGTTCAAGATGAGTGATCCAGTAAAGGTCAGAGTAATTGAAGCAAATAAGCTAGAAAAGACAATTGACTTCGAGCTTGTAAAAGCTGGAAGTCATAGAAAGAAGAAAAGAAAATTCCGTACAAGAAGGTAATATATATGAAAATCATCTCAAATAACAAAAAAGCATATCATGATTATTTTATCCTAGAAACTTTTGAAGCAGGTATTGAATTAAAAGGTACTGAAATCAAGTCTATTCGCAAAGGCAGTGCTAACCTTAAGGACTGTTTTGTAAGAATTAAAGACCATGAAGCTTTTATTGAGAATATGTATATTGCCCCTTACGAAAATGGAAATATCTTTAATCATGAACCTAGACGTATTAGAAAACTATTGCTTCATAAGAAAGAAATTAGTAAACTAGAGAAGAAGGTTCGTGAGGATGGTTTAACAATCGTTCCTACAAAGCTTTATTTCAATACCTCAAAAGCAAAGCTAGAAATTGCTCTTGCAAAAGGTAAGAAGCTTTATGACAAGCGTAATGATTTAAAAGAAAAAGATGCTAAGCGCGATATTGAGAAAGCTCTCAAACGCGCTTATTAATGGGGGCGTCTTGGATTCGACAGGGGTCAGTTTGAATCAGGCAGCAGTCGTTGGCAAACGTTACATGCACAAACAAATATCTGGAAACAGAACAAATTACGCTTTCGCTTAATAGTCGACATAGACTTGCGAATGCAGACCTATCTGCGCTTACACCTTTAGAGTCTGTAACATAACCTGTAAGATAAGGGATATAGGATGTTCTGACTATATTCATGAAAACCAATCAGAAATCGGTATGCGAAAGATTGCTTATTGATCGTAACATACTTAAATTGATTCAATAAGATAAACTGTAGACACCTGATATGGAACGGCTTTTGGACGGGGGTTCGATTCCCCCCGCCTCCACCAAATTTAAGAGTTAAAATGGATGTCATCAAAAAAACTGATGAAATCAACAATTTTTTTGAATACCCACAAACCACAGGTTAGTGAAAATTAAATTTCATAAGCACCGAT
>ENA-OVGE01000632-OVGE01000632.1-human-gut-metagenome-genome-assembly--contig:-NODE-632-length-32343-cov-5.992412_pt1 | contig 32343 bp, 48 predicted proteins | sample MGYA00237769_ERZ505417 | MGnify/ENA primary metagenome ERZ505417 (study PRJEB26158, sample SAMN06016403) | human gut metagenome | biome: human gut; feature: ankylosing spondylitis patient; material... | reverse complement strand
CATAAGAGAAAAATTTTCAATAGGAGTTGATCAATTGAAGCGAATGTTGTTTGCCCTCTGCCTGTGCCTGTTGCTAAGCAGCTGCGAGCAGAGGGATGTAATCCGCGATGCGCCGCTAGACGAGCCGATTCTGACGCTGGCGCAGGAAGAACCGGAGGAATCAGTACAGCCAGTTATCTGCCGTCTGCGGGTTGAGGTCAAGCCCCTGGACAAGTACCGTGACATTCCGCTCGACCACGAGCTGCAGGATGTAGCGCTGGCCGCCTGTGAGGAGTACGGTGTCCTGCCGGATGTACTTTTTGCGGTGATGGAGGTCGAAAGCGGTTACCAGCCGGACGCTCAGAACGGTGAGTGCTATGGCCTTATGCAGATACACAGCATTAACCTGCCGTGGTTATCGGAGCAGATCGGCGTGACCGACCTTTCCGACCCTACACAAAATATCAAGGCTGGGGCGTTTATCCTCGGCGGCTACCTGAAGCGGTACAGCCTGACCGACAGCCTGATGGCCTACAACCTCGGGGAGGGCGGCGCCAAGACACAATGGGCACAGGGAATCCATGAGACAGCCTACACCCGCAAGGTGCTGGACTGTATCGACAATAATCAAAAAATTTAAAGGAGACGTTTTTATGAACACAGAAGGAAAAATCGAGATTATCCTCAACGAAGAGGGAGCCGAAATCAGAATGGAAAGAGGAACAGCCAGCTGGGGAGAAGTGATCGATGCCCTTGCAGGCGCATCGGCAGGAGCAATTGTAGAGCTTGCCAAGCCCGACAAAATACAAGAGATGCTGTCACTGTTCTGTGCGCATGTAATGCAGATCGCTAAAGAAAAGAGCAAAGCGATTCATCCTGTAGAAAGGAAGTAACAAGATGTTTAACCTGCTGTATTTAATCGCCCTGCCAAGCCTGTTCCTGCTCGTGCTGTGCGGGCTTTACGGGCTGGCGCTGGCAGTTTTGGGGCAAAAAGAAAAGGCCCTGACAGAGCGTCAGAGCCGGGATAGAATGCAAAACGGAAATGCTGTACCACCGACCAAAGCGTCCAGCCTTTCCGCCCAAATGGTGGACTAAAGAAAAAGTCCACCTCCATTGTATCCTGAATCGAACGAAAAGTCAAGGAAGGAGCGTACCACCATGAGAGATTGGACAAGCAGCAATGAGCTGTACGACCCGCAGTGCCGGGAGCCGGAGGGCATCCGCTGTTCCCAGTGCGGGGACCGGTACGGCGAGGACGAGCTCACCTATCTGGACGGCAAACCGTTTTGCCCGGCGTGCCTGAAGGAGTACATAGAGGAGTATGGGCGCGCGCACACCGGTGAATTTGCCGACGGCTACATCGAGGCGAACCTGGACGAGCGGGCGGCAGATTTTTGGGAAAACGACCTGGACGAGCAGGCAAAGAAGAAGCTGCTTCGCGAGGTCTACCGCCGGGAAAAGCGCCTGCACCGGGCCGCCCACCTGCACGACATCGAGCAGAGCGACCGGGATTTCTGCCTGGAATCGGACAGCTACTTTGATTTTGTGAGGGGGCAGATGGTATGGTAGCGGCTCGGGAAGAATGGCTCAAAGCAAGGCAAAAGGGAATCGGCGGCAGCGATGCCGCCGCTGTCCTGGGGCTCTCCCCGTGGAAGTCAAACGTCCGGCTTTGGGAGGAAAAGACCGGCCTGCGGGAACCGGAAGACATCTCGGACAAGGAGGTTGTCCGCTTCGGCAAAGAATCCGAGGCCGCCATCCGTCGGCTGTTCGAGCTAGATTTCCCGCAGTACAAGGTGGCCTACGATGAGTTTGGGATGATCGCCAATGAACCGGACTGCCCGTTCATCTTCGCCACCCTCGACGGGGAGCTGACCGGCAGCGACGGCCGCAAGGGCATCCTGGAAATCAAAACCACCGAGATCCGCCGCTCGCTGGACTGGAAGAAGTGGGGCGGCCAGGTGCCGGACTACTACTACGCGCAGATTGTCCACCAGCTGCTTGCGACCGGATATGACTTTGCAATCCTCAAAGCGCGGATGCGGGAGCGCGGCGAATACGGCTGAAAGGTCACGATCCGGCACTATCTCTTTGAGCGGGAGCAGGCGCTGGACGATATCGCATACCTGAAGGAAAAGGAAATCGCATTTTGGCAGGCAGTGCAGAGCGGGACGAGACCCGCGCTGATTCTGCCGGAATTGTAAAGGAGGAGCATGGATGGAAGTTAGATTGACCCCTGCCATCGAGCAGGTCATCCCGCCGCAGATCAGTTTTAATTTTGAAGAGATTAGGTCCGAGCTGGCCGGCAAGCTTCAGGTCTACCAGAACATGGTGGTCACCGAGAGCGGTATCAAGGAGGCAAAGGCAGACAGGGCAAACCTCAACAAATTCAAGGCCGCACTGGCGGACAGCCGCAAAGCGGTCAAGGCGCAGTGGAACCAACCGCTCAGCGACTTCGAGGGCAAAATGAAGGAGCTGGAAAGAATGGTGGACGAACCGATCGGCGCCATCGACCGGCAGGTCAAAGCCTACGATGAGGCAAAGAAACAGGACAAGCGCCAGCAGATCGAGCGCTTTTTCGAGGGGGCGGTTGGGGACCTGGAGGAGGTGCTGCCGCTCTCCAAAATCTGGAACGACCGCTGGCTCAACGCTACCTACCCGATGAAGGACATCGAGAAGGAGATCATCGAGCGCATCCGCAAGACGCACAGCGATATCGGTATCATCGTCGCCATGCAGTTGCCTTGTTGCGACCAGATGCTTTCCACCTATCTGGAGACATTGGACATGAGCCGCGCGATGGAAGAAAAGCACAAATATGAGCAGGCGCAGAAGGCAAAAGCGCAGGCCAAGCAGGCTGAGCCTGCACCCGATTCTCCTGCGGCGCAACAGGTGGCAAAGGCAGTCGTCAATACACCGCAGGAAGCAGCCAGAGAAGCTGCCCCAGAGCTGCGGGTGCTGGATTTCCGCGTGTGGGTTACACCAGAGCAGATGCAGGCGCTCAAAGCGTTTTTAGTTCAAAATCATATCCGATATGGGAGGGTTGAGTAATGGCAAACAGTTTGGTCAAGGGCGGGAAGAAGCAGAGTTTCAGCGTCTTTTTGACGCAGGACGCCATCAAGAAGAAGATCAACGAGGTGATCGGCGGCAAGGGCGGCCAGCGGTTTATGACGGCAATTCTGTCCGCGGTCACCAACTCCCCGGCGCTGCAGGAGTGCGATTCGATGTCGATTCTCAACTGTGCGTTTCTGGGCGAGGCATTGAATCTTTCGCCCTCTCCGCAGCTGGGGCAGTACTACATGGTTCCCTACAAAAAGAAGGATCGGCAGGGCAACGTCATTTCGGTCACGGCGCAGTTCCAACTGGGGTACAAGGGGTACATCCAGCTGGCGATCCGCTCGGGCTATTACAAAAAAATCAACGTCCTGGCAATCAAGGAAGGGGAGCTCAAACACTTCGACCCGCTTAATGAGGAAATTGAGGTGGAGCTGATCCAGGACGAGCGGCAGCGGGAGCAGGCCAGAACCATCGGCTACTACGCGATGTTCGAGTACCTGAACGGCTTCCGGAAGGCGATGTACTGGAGCTATGAGCAGATGCAGGCACACGCTGACCAGTATTCACAGGCGTACAGTGCCGAGGCTCACCAGCGGATTTTAAACGGGGAGGTCCCCCAGAAGGAGATGTGGAAGTATTCTTCCTTCTGGTACAAGGATTTTGACGCTATGGCCTACAAGACGATGCTGCGCCAGCTCATCTCCAAGTGGGGCATCATGTCCACCGAGCTGCAGATGGCGATGGAAAACGACATGGCAGCTATCCGCGACGACGGTACGCCGGAATATGTGGACAACGCGGATCTGGAACCCCAGCCGGTAGCGGAAGCGCAGGCTACAGAGATTACACCAAACAATGAGGCGGACAGTAAGGATTTCAGCTTGGAAGATGATTTCTTTGCAGGGTTGGAACCGCCGCCGGAACATAGATAGGAGGAAATAACGGGATGACAGGAGAAGGATGGCTGCCAGGCTACATACAGGACTACGATGGACAGGCTCTGACTCTGGTCGTCCCGTTTTCCGATGCGGAGTATCTTACAACCCACGGCGTCACCGAGTGCTCGGTGCGGGTGGAGGACGGCCGCAGGATCAGCGCGGTGCAGCGCCGCAAAATCTACGCACTGCTGCGGGATATTGCGGACTGGACAGGCTACGAGCCGCAGGAGCTGAAGGAACTGATGAAGTACGACTTCCTCTCCCAGTGCGAGGACGGGACGCAGTATTTCAGCCTTTCCGACACCGACATGACCACGGCCAGAAACTTTATCACCTACCTGATTGATTTCTGTGTCGTCCATGCCGTGCCCTGCAAGGTCAGTCTGCTGCAGCAGTGTGAGGACATCGAGCGATATGTCTATGCCTGCGTAGCGCACCGGAGCTGTGCCATCTGCGGCCAGAAAGCAGAAATCCATGAGGTCGAGCGGGTCGGCATGGGACGCGACCGCCGGAAAATCCATCACCTGGGACAGCTGGTGGAACCGCTCTGCCGGCAGCACCACGCAGAGGTGGATCAGCTCGGCCAAAAGAGCTTCGATGAAAAGTACCACCTGCAGGGAATCCGGCTGGATGAGCAGCTGTGCAGGATTTTGAAATGGAAGCGGTAGATTATGATCTAGGAAGGGAAATGTGCATGAAAAAATTTCCAGAGAGATTATCTCAGCTTCGTAAGTCGAAGAAATTAACCCAGGCTCAAATGTCGGCAAGATTAGATATTAACCATAATACGTATGCTTCATACGAAAGAGGAATAAGGGACGCCAACATTTATGTTTTAGCAAAGGTGTCCCAAGTATTTGATGTTTCTGCCGACTATCTCTTGGGCTTATCGGATGTTCCGAAAGCGCAGACTGACAAAGAGCTGGCCGCAGAAAACCAGTATTTGAGGGAACGCTTACAGGAAATACAGCGTATCATTACCGAAACGAGAGGTATTTAAATGGCACGTCCACAAAAGGAAGGACTGGAGTACTTTTCTTTGGATGTGGACTTTTTCTCGGATCGCAAGATCAAGATTTTAAAGGGCAGGTTCGGCGCCGACGGCGTCACCTATTACCTGTACCTGCTTTGTGAGATTTACAAGGGACACGGCTATTACCTGGATTTCGATGCGGATTTTGATTACATCACATCCTCCGAGCTGGGAATGAGCCCAGAGAAAATAGGACAGATGAGGAAATTCTTATTGGAACGGTCACTGTTTGACAACAAACTTTTTCAGTCGGACACTATCCTCACGTCCACCGGAATACAGAGACGATTTCAGATGGCGGTAAAGTCCCGCGCCACAAAAAATCCGATCGTCGTAAATGCAAAGTTTTGGCTTCTTTCAAAAGAAGAAACCCAAGGCTTTATTAAAGTGCAACCTTTTTTAAATAATTCCGAGAAAAACGGCAGTTATTCCGAGAAAAACCCCTGTAATTCCGAGAATTATGACACAAAGAAAAGTAAAGAAAATATAGTAGTAGTTGTTGTACGCGCGCGCGAGGAAATGGAGCGCTGCTTCGAGCAGAACATAGCGCCGGTGACGCCAGCGGTGGAACGAGAGATCGGTGTTTATCTGGAAGAAAAACAGGTTGCTCCTGAACTGATGCGGGCAGTCATCGAGTACTCGGCGTTGTCGGGGGCAAAAAGCTGGCGGTATGTAGCGGCGGTATTGGACAGCTGCCTGCGCGAAGGGATCACGACACCGGAACAGTTTGCAGTAAAAGGAAAATCTGCAAAGCCTGCCCGCAGAGAGAAACAGACAAGCACATCCGAACACAGCTCCTCGATCGACTTCGATGAAATACAACGCTACATCACCTATGGAGGCAAGCATGGCAAGCAAAAAGAGACAATGTAAACTGTTTTACTGTGACCGTCTGCAGGAGCGCTACTGTTGTGCGGACTGCGGGTACAAATCATGCAGGGGACCGCGTTGTAAAAATCCCTGTCTAAACGACCCGGAAAAGTGCGGACAGGTAGAAGGAAATGCAGGTGAAAAAAGATGTCAAAGCGGCAGCAGCAACAGGTAGAGAAGCGCTCCGCAGGCTTTATGGCGGAGTTTAAAAAGCTGCTCTACCGACATCAGGCTTGGGAGGCTTGGAGAGATTTCTGCGCGCTGTCAGCCTGCGCCATCGCGAACGCGGTGGACAAACGGCACTTTGAAACGAGGGAAAAGATGTACCTCGACACCATCAAACGCTACAACAAGCAGGAGCAGGAGGTTTTTCCTGTGCTGTTTGCCGAGACGGTCCTGGAGCTGGAACGCAACCCCGACCAGGACTTCCTTGGGAAAATGTTCATGCAGCTGGAGCTGGGAAACCACTGGAAGGGGCAGTTTTTCACGCCATATCATGTCTGCCACCTGATGGCGAAGCTCAATCTGGATGAACAGAAAGAAAATCTTGAGCGGAAGGGATGGATCAGTGTCGGTGACTGCTGCTGCGGCGCTGGCGCTATGCTGATTGCGTTTGCCAACGCCTGCCGGCAGGAGAAGATCAACTACCAGCAGGACGTTTTGTTTATCGCGCAGGACATCGACTCGACGGCGGCCTATATGTGCTATATCCAGCTATCGCTTTTGGGATGCGCGGGGTATGTCAAGATTGGCAACGCGCTCACCGAGCCGCTGGTGGCGGGGGACTCTGCCAAAGAGACGGTCTGGTGCACACCGATGTACTTTTCGCAGGTGTGGCAGATGCGGCGGTTTTTGGAGAGTATGAAAGCAATGTTTCCGGAAGAGGAAAAACCGGAGGAACACGAGGAGACGCTCCTGATTTTGTACAAGGCAAAATCACAAACGTCTGGGAATTTGAAGGGAGACAACACCATGAAGGAACTGCAAAAACAGATGGAAAAAACCAAGAAGGGCAGTCTGGAATACTGTATCGGTCAGATGCTTTTGAGCAGATGCGAAGGGGACCCTGCGGCGGAGGAGATTGTAGAGAAGGATTTGGCCACCAAAGGGATGGAGCTTACCGTCTGTGCCAAAAAGCTGTTTGATTATGCCAGGGCGCATAAGCAGGACAACTGCTACTGCATGGAGGATGAGGAGGCCGAGAAAATCATCTTCGAGTTTTATGGGATTGGACAGAAGGAACCCGCTCCGCAGGAACCGGAAAAGCCGGTGGTGCCAGAGGCTGTGCAGGCAGACAGGCTCATGTTTTCTCTGGAAGATCTGTTGTAAGGAGGGATTCTCATGCGATTGGCAGAAAAAAGAGGGTTGATGAAGCTTCCCTTTGACCCAGCCCCGCAGATTGCGGTACCGGCAGAAACGCTTGTCGAACACTACGGCTATCAGCATCGGCGGGCAAATTATCTTGCCGGTGCCAGGATGGAGGGAGACACCCTGATTTTGACGGCCTACACCCACGACGGAAAGCCACTATACCGAACCTTTCAGCAGCCGGACGACCTGTTTTCTCAGTTCCCGGCGAGCGAGAAGCCGAGCGACGCAACGCTGAGCACGATCTTCGGACAGTATCATGGTGTCTACCACATGATAGCAGAGGACACGAACCTCATCCGAGCGTGGTGCAAAAACAATGCTCCATTTTCCTTCTCGAGTGACGGGGATACCGGTTACAAGATTCTGCGGGACTACCAAAAGCGGCTGCGGGAAGAGCAGCTCGCGCGCCGGCACGACAGGATCAAGGAGCGCATCGATGCGAAGATGCGGCAGATTACGCCCCTGCCGCCCGCTGTGATGGAATGGGTGGATCAGGAGCTGATGAAGGAATACCGCTGCATCTTCTACGACTACCACAAGGGGAAGAAAAAACAGCGCGGCTGGTGTAGCCACTGCCATCAGGAGGTAGAGATTGAGCACCCAAAACACCGTGCGCAGGGAGAGTGCCCGCACTGTCACAGCAAGGTGTTTTTTCTGGCAACCGGCAAGTTTAAGGATCACGAGGCTGTTGTACGCGGGGACGAATGGTTCTGTTACATCCAGCCCACCGATGAGGGCTGGTGTCTGCGGTACTTCCAGGTCTATCTGTACAGCAATTCGCGCACCCGGACGGGCGAGGAGTACACCCTTTTCGAGCGTCACCGGTGCTTTTACAGCCTTGCCTTGCAGGGCTATACCGGCTTTTACGACTGGGGGAACTTCCGGCAGACCGGCGAGATGCGTTTTTACGAGGTCTCGGAGCGGTGGATGGGCAGCTGCAGAATTTACCCAGGGACGATGGACGCCATCCGTCAGAAGGACAGCCGGATGCGCTTTGTCCCGCTGGAGGAGATTGCTTGCCACATCAAGACTGATCCGGGCCGCCTGCTGCTGGACTGCATGGTTTACCCAGCGCAGATGGAAACCTTTGCCAAGGCGGGCCTTTACCGGATGCTGGGGGAGATTGTGAGCGGGTACGGCCCCAGAATGCCGGAAGGCAAAACGCCGCAGGAGATTTTCGGCTTGTCCGGCCAAGCGTTGAAAGAGATCCTTTCCATCGACCCTACCTGGCGTGAATTGGAAACTTACCGGCAAATTGCCTGGCATCAGCGGGTGGATATGCCAACTTTCCAGCGCCTCTATGAGCGGGTTGAAGGATACTCACGCCTCGCTGCTCTGGCAGAATATCTATCGCTGACAAAGATCGAGCACTATCTGGATAAGCAAGTTGCCGTCAGGTGCCGGGGCGGCAGCGAGGACTACATCATGATCGATTGGTTCGACTATCTGGGCGCCTGCAAAAAGCTGGGGTATGACCTGACAGATGACCGCATCTTGCGGCCGAAGGATCTGGCAAAGGCCCACGATAAGGCCACCGCCCTGGCAGCGGAAAAGGAAAACCAGAGAACTGCACAGGGAATCGAGCGGGCCGCCAAAAAGTGGAGCGGTTACGCCTGGCAGTCGGATGGGCTGCTGATCCGCCCCATCGGCTCCTACCGAGAACTGGTGACAGAGGGGCAGAAGCTCAAGCACTGTGTTGCAAACTATGCGAAATCCTATGCGCAGGGCCAGTGTAAGCTGTTTTGCATCCGCAGAGAGACGGCGCCAGAGGAACCCTACTACACACTGGAACTGGGAAAAGACAACGCCCTGCGCCAGTACCGCGGGTACCGCAACGACGTCGAGAACAACTACCAGCCACAGCAGGAGGTCAAACGCTTTGTGGAAAAGTGGATGAAGACAGTGGTTGAACCGAAGAAAAAGCACAAGAGCAGGAAAAGAATCCAAGTGACAGCAGCGTAAAGGAGAATCAGAATGTACGAGATGGAAAATGTGAGCTTTGAAGAAATCGAATCGAGCCAGCGTTTGCAGCAGCTGGCGGTGGAGATCATCACTTTCGACCGGCAGGCGAAGATCACGGCAGTCAGCTGCGCAATCGAGATCGGCGAGCGCTTACTGGAGGCAAAGGAACTGGTACCGCACGGAGAGTGGGGCAAGTGGCTCAAAGAAAACGTCAACTACAGCCAATCTACCGCCAACAACTTCATGCGGCTGTATCGGGAGTATGGGAGCGACCAGGGGAGCCTCTTCACGACTGTGGCAAATTCGCAAGCGATTATGAATTTGGACGTTTCCAAGGCGCTGGCGCTCACCGTTTTGCCGGCGGAAGAGCGGGAAGAATTTGTGGCGGAGCATGATGTGGAGAATATGTCCACCCGTGAGCTTAAAGACGCACTGCAGGAGAACAAGGAACTGAAAAGACAGCTGGAAGAAAAGGAGAAGCAGATCTCGCAGGCCTCCGTACAGCTGGACACCGCCATCAGCGAGCGGCAGAAAATGGAGACCCGCCTGCAGGAGGCGGTTAACCAGAATGCCGGCTACGAAAAGTCTTTGGAGGTAAAGGTGGAGGCAGCCAAAAAGCTGGAGGAAGCACGGAAAGCCGCCGAGGAAAAACGGCGCCAGAGCGAGGAAAAGGCAAAGGAACTCCAGCGGCAGATCGAGGAGCTCAAAGCACAAAGCCAGGAGCCGGACCAGCAGATGTTTGGAGAACTGCGCGAGCAGGCGCAGAGGGAGGCGGAGCAGCGTTTTTCCGATCAGATTGAGAAATTACAGCAGGAAAAAGAAAAAGCCGAGCAGCGGGCGGCAGAGGCCGAGGAGAAGAACCGACAGCTGCAAAGCAAGTCCCAGCAGGCGGGCAGCAGGGAGCTGATTGTCTTCGATGAGAAGTTTAAGGCGTTCCAGGCGGATTTTAACGAGCTCAGCGGCCTGCTTAAGGCACTGGAGAGCAGCGATGCCCAAACCGCTGGAAAATTCCGGTCGGCAGTCCAAAAGCTGCTTACCATCATGAGCGCGAATCTGGAGGGAAGCCGATGAACAGCCGAAACAACCCGCTCTATAATCCCAGCGGATACCGCGACCCCACCGCCTTCCGAGCAATCAAAGAGGCGGATCGGGAGCAGGACGAGTGCGACCGCAACGCGGAAAGGCTCATTAAGGCGGTCAAGCTGATGCTTGCCGCCTCGGGCTTCTCGCTCATCCATCGCATTGAAATCAGGCACGACAAATCAGGGAGGGAGTATCGATGAGCAGCAAAACAACCGGCGAGATGTACGATGAGATTGTCTTGAAGGGAACAGGGCAGTACATGGGAAGTTTGCGCAATCCGGTCTCCAAACTGAGGAGCGGTCCGCAGGGCCGCCGGTACAACGCAATCTATGTCGTGAACCCGATTGAAGGCGGTGAGATCAGCAGAGTCCTTATCTCTCACGAGGATCTGCCGCAGGTGCTCAAACTCCGCAGCATCTTTATACAGGACAACGGCGAGGTGATGGGAAAATACGAGAACCGGAACGTTTCCACGCTCAAGTACATCATCTATTCGACCTGGCAAAACCAGCTGGAACACATCAACGGCAACGTCTTGGATTTCCGACGCGAGAACATCCGCCGCATCGAGCGGACACACGACGGAAAGTATGTAGCCAGAGAGAAGCAAGGCACGGTTGGATACTGGGATATGCGCTTTGATGGCTCGACGCGGGCGCTCGTGTCCCTGATGATCCGAGATAACCCAAAGCAGGACTTTGATACGCTGGTATCGGCCGTGGCGGATATCAAGCATGTCCCGGAACGAGAAGCACGGGCAAACCTGGAGATCTTCCGCGAGAAAGGGATGCTCGGCTACCATGAAGGACCGGATTGGAAGGAGTGGAATGGAAGATGATTAAGAGCCTGTTTGAGGTCCTTGAAGATCGAAGCGTGACGGATTTTACGGTTGATGGCAAGTGCTCCAACTGCGGAGCCTGCTGCGCCAACCTGCTCCACCTGACGGAGAATGAGAAAGCGGTAATCCACCGCTATATCCAAAAGCACCAGATCAGGGAGCAGAAACACCGCTATCCCACCTCGGACAATCCGGTGGATATGACCTGCCCGTTCCGCTCGGATAGCGAACGCAAGTGTCTGATTTACCCCGTGCGGCCCCTGATCTGCCGGCGGTTTCAGTGTAACCGGACATCAACACAGGTCATCGCTGGGGGAGAGTTCTTCCACAGGACGCAAAAACTTGTGGACATGAGAGAGGAATTTTTTAGAGGAGGAAGATAATATGTCAAGATGTGCAAAATGCGATCAGGAAGTAACATCGGGATATGTGATCTGCGACCGGTGCTATGAGAGGATGGAGGGAATAAAAGAAGCCGCCATCATGCAAGAAGAATATCAGCAGTTGGTAGAAAGATTGAGAAATAGAAGCTTGTACAAAGATAAGGCAACTCTTGAAGTTATGGATTTATGCATGGAGGCTGCAACAGTTATCACCGACCTGCTTGCCCGCACCGAAGTCGCCGAAGCCAGAGCGGAAAAGGCAGAGAGGGAGAGAGACGCGGCGGTGTCTGACCTTCTCAGAGCAGAGGAGGCAGCAGAGGAAACGAACGCACTCCTTGACGATGAAGTGCATCCGGCCTGTGATTATTCCCTGTACTTGGCTGTTCACGATAGCGTGAGTGACATTGTAAATTGGGAGCACGACGATGTGTGGCGCGGCCATAAGGAGGAATAAGCGTGAAACGGTTGACTGTTTTTGATGGAGAGTTTTGGCTGCATAAAGATTTCCCACCAGTAAGGGAGGATACAGTGGATGAGTTTGTGGATTGCGTGAAAGATATGGCGACCCGCCTCGCATCAATAGAAAATATCCTCGGAGATGATTACGACCTCGAACATCTGAAAGAGCTGGTGGAAGCAGACAGGGATGGTCGGTGTATTGTATTGCCATGTAAAGTAGGAGACAAAGTATACTGTATTCAAAGTTGTTTCAACGATGCTAAAATGCGTTCCGAGAAAAAGGTGAAATGCAGGATTGTTGATTTCATGCAGTCATTTCCAGATTTGTTTGAGTGTTGCGGGATGATTTATAGGTTTGAAGATATTGGGAAAACCGTATTCCTCACCCGAGAAGAAGCCGAAGCCGCAATGAAAAGAATGGAGGGAGAAGAAAAATGAAAACAATCACTTGTAAAGCTTGCGGAAAACCTATTGTCTGGATTCACACCACAAAAGGAAAATCAATGCCGTGCGACGCTGAACCGGTGGCCTATAAAGAGGTCAAAGGAGGCAAAGAGAAAATCGTTACTCCCAACGGTGAAGTAATCAGCTGCACGTTTGATGCCAAACCGGACGATATGACAGGCATCGGATACATTTCACACTGGAGCACTTGTCCACAAGCGAACAGTTTCAAGAAAAGATGAAAGAGAGGGATAAGTGATGCAGCACATACTTAGCCTGTCCTACGGCAAAGACTCTTTGGCTTGCCTTGGCGCAATTGAGCAATTAGGTTGGCCACTAGATCGTATCGTCCATGCAGAGGTTTGGGCTACTGACACTATACCGGCAGATTTACCGACGATGATAAAGTTTAAGAAAAAGGCTGATAAAATCATAAAAGAACGCTGGGGGATCGAAGTTGAGCACATTTACGTAGAAAAAGACGGAGTTAAATGGACATATGAACGAAATTTTTACAAAAAAGTTTTAGAAAAAACGCTTCAAGCTCGTATGTCAAACGAAAATTGGTTTAATCGGGGAATATCAGATATATATGGATTTCCTAGTAGAAAGGGACCTTGGTGTAACAAGTTGAAGTTCAGAGGTAGTGTTGGTTGGGGAAGTGATGTAGTGACTTACGCCGGAATAGCCTCAGATGAATCTGAAAGGATAGATAGGTGGAAAGGTAAACTGTTAATGCCGCTTGTAGAAATTGAATGGGATGAAGCCTATTGTCGCAAGTGGTGCGAAGAAAACGACCTGTTATCACCGATCTACACAACGGCCACAAGGGGCGGATGCTGGTTTTGCCATAATCAAGGGGTAAATCAGCTTCGGCTTTTAAGGAAAAACTATCCTGATTTATGGGCACTCATGTTGAAATGGGACAATGACAGCCCTATTACGTTTCATGCGGATGGGCATACGGTGCATGATTTTGACAGGAGGTTTCAGATTGAAGACGAGGGTTTCATAGTACCTGGAGAAACGTTCCGGTGGACGATGCTGGATGAGCCATTAAATATGAGACTGTTTTGAGTTATGAAAGAGAGGGATAAGTAATGGCCTATTATAATGCGGTGTACAAATGCCAATTATGTGGAGGATTGTTGCTTTATGGGAAAGCCCAGGATGTGCCATACGAGCAGCTACCGGAGTTGTGCAGGAAAGTGGTTTTCAACCAGATGTTTATGAGTAACCCAGATTTATATCAAGCACCGATGCAAATACCGCATCGGTGCTCTGACGGAAATTGTGGGATGGCTTATTTTGCAGGGTTTCGAAAAGTGAGGGAGAAATGATGACCGACAAAGAACTGATTCGCCGCGCGCTGATGGGAGACGAGCAGGCGCAGCAAGAGTGTACAGAAAAGGGGATTGTGCTGCCATGTCCATTTTGCGGAAATGAATATCCAGCAATTACAAATGTACAAGGATATGGTATAGAAATTAAGTGCCAACATTGCAATATTACCTTCAGCAGGGATTTTTATGGTTACGGAAGAGCAAAAGAACGCTGCCGATCGGTGACATTGAGAGCCTGGAACACCCGCCCAGCCCAGCCGGTTGGGAAGTGCAAGGATTGCATAAACGCTACAAATCCAGGAAGCAACATTGTGTTTTGTGATTATTTTGAGCGTGATATGATGCCAGATGATTTTTGTAGTTGTTTTGAGCCAAGGGAAGAATAGTAGTGACTGGTGGTGATCTTATGAAAAACGACTCTCCTATCGACCGGATCATCGCAGTATCGGACAAACTCTCTTTCGCGGCAAACCGGTATCTTTGCACCAAGGCCAGGGAATGGATGGCTGCCGGCGGCGATCCGGCCGGAGAGTACATGGAGCATCTGGCCCAGCTGGCGGAAAAAAATCAGGAAGGAGGCAACGATCGTGGTACATAACCTGAAGGAAAGCAAGGAGATATGCCGGAAGGCCATCGATAAGTACGGAGAAACCGCCCAGATTTACCTTGCAATGGTGGAGGCAAGGTATCTGGCGCAGGCGCTCCAGCGGTATCTTGATTGCCAACGGGAAGGAGCGCAGGAGGACAAGCTGGAAGAGGCGCTTGTCCTCCTGCGCTCAAAGCGGGCGAAGGTGAAGCTCATGCTTACCCAGCTTGACTTCATCTTTGGCACTAACCGGCAGGCGGAACTGACGGAGCTGTCCAGGATGGCGGAGACTGTAAAAATCCTAAACGTTTGCGATTTTGAGGGAAAAGAGGGATTGGAATGAAGTTTTACAACAACACTAGCGATCTATGGGACTGGGAGCAAACGGTGCGCGTGACATTGCAGTGCGGTCCGTATAAGGGAACGATCGCCTTCAAGGTGATTGGAAATCAGCACGGGAAGAATGTCCTAAGTTTTTATCCAGATCAGCTGACCGAACGGGATATAGCGGCTTTCGTAGAAAACACCTGTAACATGGAAATTGATCCAACGCGGCGAATCCTTCATTTTGATCTTAGGTCGGAAGAGCTGGATGCTGTGCAGCACTATGCTTTTCCGTGTATGGACAGCAGGATTGATAATATGGTGGTTGCTATGGAAATTATTGAATCTAAACCATATAAACATTAAAAAAAGAAGAGGGCTTGCGCCCTCCCCCAAAAACATGTGACAAATATAGTCTATCAAAAATTTTTGACAAAGACAAGGGGAGGCGCGGGTCTATGACCATGAGTGAAAAGGACATCATTGAACTGGCAGCGCAGAAAGCGGCTCAGGTGACGCTGGAGACGCTGGCAAAACAGAAAAAGAAGGAAAGAAGAGAAAGGCGGGATTGGCGGCTGCGCAACACCAGACTGCTCCTGGAGCACCTGCAGCAGTTCGATACCCATGCGCACAAGTCGGTGTATGATGTGCGCAAGGTCCTGGAATCGGCGCAGAACGACCCGGAAGGCGTCTACTCGCAGCAGCTTTCCGGCCGGCAGGATGTTTACCTGGAGGGCCTGGCAATCTCCGCTGGGAGGACCGAGACACTGGTGCAGCAGACAAAGTCGATGCTGGAGCTCTACCGTCTGCAGTGCGAAAATGGAAATGCGGAAAAGCAGCGGCGGTATCGTGTCCTGGCGGCCCATTCCTTCGAAGGAAAAGATTATCAACAGATCATGGATGAGGAAGCGATCTCAAAAAGTACTGTTTTCCGAGACATTGACCTTGCAGTCGAAGAGTTGTCCATCATGCTCTTTGGAGCGGATATTTTTTACGATATGGACGAGGATGGAGAGAATCGTGGGAAAAAGATGGGAACACAACGGGAAAACGATGTGCTATAATGATTATGCTACCAATCTAGCAAAAAAATTATTGTTCCTTCAACACCTTCAAAGAAGGCCGCGCTGTGAAAACAGTGCGGCTTTCTTTGTACAGTCTCTTCTTCTTGACATCGACGAATATGTACGCTATAATGTACATATAGTAAAGAAGGAGGTGGACTGCATGACCAATACAAACGCAACTAATTTTAGAAAGAATATCTTTGAGTATTTAAATCAGGCTGTGGAGTACAATGACGTCATCAATGTGACCACCAAAAACGGAAACGCTGTTGTTTTAAGTGAATCGGATTACAACAGCCTTTTGGAGACGGTTTATCTGATGAGCCATCCGGCGACTCGCGACGCCATCCTGGAAGGAATGAAGGAGCCGCTGGAGGACTGTGTTCCACTGGATGAGGTGGACTGGTAATGTATCAAATTTATTTTACAAAGGCGGCGCTCAAACAGCTGCCCAACCTGAAAGCCGCCAAGCTGGATGGGAAGGTAAAGGCACTGATAGAGATTTTAAAAGAAAATCCTTACCAGAATCCACCGCCGTATGAGAAGCTGGTCGGCGATCTCAAAACTGCCTATTCCAGACGAATCAACGTCCAACACCGCCTGGTCTATCAGGTACTGGAGGAAGAACAGGCGGTCAAAATTTTAAGCCTTTGGACACACTACGAATTTTAAAACAGAATCTTTTTTGAAAAGCCGTACTGTGAAAAAACAGTGCGGCTTTCTTTATATCCTCAATTTTCTTGTGTCAGGAGAGAACGCAGATGGAAATGGTAAAAAAGAAGCTGTCGGAGCTGGTTCCGGCCGACTACAATCCCAGGCAAACGCTCTGCGAGGGAGACAAGGCCTGGGAGAAGCTGAATAATTCGATGGAAGCCTTTGGCTTGGTCGAGCCGATCATCTGGAACCGGCGGACAGGCCACATTGTCGGCGGCCACCAGCGGTACGCCATCCTCTGCGCGCAAGGCGTTGAGGAAACGGAGGTATCCGTTGTCGATCTTCCGGAGCGGGAGGAAAAGGCGCTTAATCTGGCGCTCAATAAAATTTCCGGTCAATGGGACGACAGCAAACTGGAAGAGCTGCTGTCCGAGCTGGCTGAGCAGGGGGAACTTGTTCTGACAGGCTTTGATGAGAGCGAACTTGAGGCACTGCAGACGGACTACAATCACATTGAGGATCTTTTCAATGAGGAGTTCGCGCAGCGGAACGAGCAGCCGACACAGTTTCAGATCACTTTCACCCTGCCAGCAGAGGCACGCGAGATATTCGAGACATGGTTGCAGGAGCACCGGCAGGGGAAATTGGAGCTGGCACAGTTGGTCGTACAGAAAGCAAGAGGATTGATGGAATGAAGATCATAACAAAATGCATTGATGAGATGGAGCGAGCTACCTACAATCCCCGCGTCGACCTGATGCCGGGGGATGAAGAATTTCAATATCTGGAAGAAAGTATGCACAGATTTGGTCAGGTGATCCCCATCGTTTGGAATCAACGAACCAATCGGGTTGTCGGCGGACATCAGCGCCTGAGCGTCCTGGAATACTGGGGCGAGGAAAAGGCCGAGGTGTCGGTGGTCGACCTGGACGAGATAAAAGAAAAGCAGCTCAACCTTGCCCTCAACAAAATCACCGGCAGCTGGGACAATGAAAAATTGAAGTCTGTCCTGGAAGAGCTTGGAGACGACGCGCTGGGGATCGGCTTTTCCAAAGCGGAGATTGACGCGCTGGAAAACGATATCGCGGCGGCCCTCGACGCCGATTTCCTACAGGAAGAACTGTCTGGCATCGAGGAAACATTCAACATTGAGCTCAGCTTCAACAAGGAGGAGCACGAGGATGTGGCGGCTTACATCAAGGCCAATGGAAAAGAGGGCATGGTGCAGCTGATCCTCAAAAAGATAAAGGGGGAAATCTGATGGGATGCAAATGCGGCAGCCAGGTAATCCTGTGCAATCTGCCTGTGCGGTTCGATACCTACCGGGGATGCTCGCACGGGTGCCGGTATTGTTTTGTGCAGAAAAAGGCCAGTCTGAACGAAATTAAGACGGACGAAAGTCCAGAAAGTCTGCTGGCGTTTATCAAGGGCGAACGGACGCTGGAAACAAAATGGTGCGACTGGAACATTCCGATCCACTGGGGCGGGATGAGCGACCCCTTCCAGCCGGTGGAGAAAAAAATCCGCGCTTCGTATGAATGCCTGAAGGTATTCGCCCATACACACTACCCCTTTGTGGTATCGACAAAAGGCCGCTTGGTAGCGGACGACGAATACCTTGACCTGCTGAGCCAATGCAACTGCGTTGTGCAGATTTCCATGGTGTGCAGCAAGTACAATAAGCTGGAACCAGGCTGCCCACGCTATGAGGAGCGCCTCGAGATGCTCCGGAAGGTGTCGGCCCGTGTCCAGCGCACCATCGTGCGTGTGCAGCCCTATATGCCGGAGGTGTTCCGGGATGTCATGCAGAATATCCCGCGCATCGCGGCGGCGGGAGCACATGGACTGGTCATCGAAGGAATGAAGTTTTTTAAGAGCAAGCCCGGGATGGTAAAGGTCGGCGGCGACTATGTCTATCCGCTTTCCACCTTGCGGCGGCAGTTTGCGCAGATCAAAGCGGAGTGCCACCGGAACGGGATTGCTTTTTATTGCGGCGAAAACCGGCTGCGGGCGATAGGAGACAGCATGACCTGCTGCGGTACCGACGGCCTGCCGGGATTTCAGCCGAACGAATACAACCTCTGCATGATCCTCAACGGAAAGAACCCTGTTCCGACCGAACAAATGAAAAAGGTGGGGACAGCGGGAGCCTTTAAATCGATCAACCAGACCGCAGGCAGTGGACGGAGGCTTGCAAAGCAGTCCTTCTATGGAATTATGCAAGAGGAATTGAGCAAAAAACTGGACTACCATCGCAGGCTTTTTGGCCTGGATGAGTAAAATTAAAATTTCAGGTTCAAACAATGTTACCAAACGAATGATCAGAGAGGTGGTGAGGTGTGCCGAGGGGGAGAAGCCCCAACAGGGAAAAAGCATTTGAGTTGTGGAAAAAGTCTGATGGCAAGCGGCTTTTGCGGGATATTGCAGAGGAGCTTGGGGTCTCGGAAGCGATGGTCCGCAAGTGGAAAAATCAGGATGGATGGGAGAGTGCAGCGTTACCAAACGAACCCGAAACGTTACCAAATCGAATGGTAACGTTACCAAATAAAACGGCTGGGAATGGTAACGTTACCAAACGAAAACCTGCCACAAAAGGAGCACCAAAAGGAAACCGCAACGCTGCCGGCCACGGCGCACCCCCAGGCAACCAAAACCGTTATGTACACGGCCTGTACACCAATCCGACGTTCGATATGATCCCCGCCAAAGAGCTGCAGCGCCTGCGTCAGATCGACTACACCGACGAGGAGGCTCTCATCATCGATGAGGTGATCCTGCTCACCAGCCGCGAACGGCAGCTGCTGGAATCCATCCAGAAGTACCAGGACGCCAAAAATGGCCTCTCCTTGGATGGAGTAACCCGCCGGACGGTAGAGAGCGAGGGTGTCAAGGGCAGCCGGTCAAAGCAGGTGGAGACTACCACCCGCACGCGGGATGTCTTCGACGTCATCCAAAAGCTGCAGGCAGAATTGACCAAGGTGCAGAAGGAGAAGCGGCAATATCTCAGCGAGCTGCGCATCCTGCGCGCCCAGAAGGCCCAGATGCCGAAAGAGGACAATACACACGAGCGCGTCCTGCAGGATTTTTCCGATGAGGAGCTGAGGGCACTTATCAGGAGGGAAAAGGAAAATGAATGAACGTATCAATTTTCTTGTGCGGGAGGCTGAGAGGGAGATTGCTCGCCGGAAGATGGGGGACTTTGTCCTGTACGTTGACCACAATTACCGCATGAACTGGCACCACCGCCTGTTGTGCGAATATCTCGACCAGCTGGCACACAAGCAGATCCGCCGCCTGATGGTCTTTATGCCGCCACGCCATGGAAAAAGCGAGCTTGTCTCCCGAAAGTTTCCAGCCTTCCTGCTGGGGCAGCAGCCGGACACTTCGATCATCTCCTGCTCTTACTCGGCGGACCTGGCCAGCCGAATGAATCGGGATGTACAGCGCATCATTGATGAGGAAAGCTATCATCAGCTTTTCCCCGATACAAGTCTTACCAACAAATCAACCAGACAATTTTCGGATACGCGCTATTTGCGCAACAACGATGTTTTTGAGATCGTCAACCACCGAGGTGTCTACCGGTCAGCCGGTGTCGGCGGCGGTATCACCGGCATGGGCGGCGAGTACATCATCATCGACGACCCCATCAAAAACCGTGAGGAGGCCGACAGCGCGACCTATCGGGACAAGGTCTATGACTGGTACACCTCCACTTTGTACACCCGTCTTGAAAAAGATGGGTGTATTTTATTGACCCTGACCCGCTGGCATGAGGACGATCTGGCCGGCAGGCTGCTCAAGGATTCGCAGGGCGGCGCAGACCAATGGACAATCCTCGATCTGCCGGCCATCTGCGAGGCACCGACAAAGTCCTACGACATCCGGCAGGAGGGCGAGGCCCTGTGGAAATGGAAATATGATGAGAAGGCGCTCAATGCCATAAGAGCGACGGTCGGCAGCCGCGATTGGGCGGCGCTGTATCAGCAGCACCCCACGCCGGGCGACGGCGGCACCTTCAAGCGGGAGTGGTGGCAGTTCTACCGCACCCTGCCGGATGGGCTGTACGACTATATACAGAGCTGGGACTGTACCTTCAAGGACGCGCAATCCTCCGACTATGTGGTCGGGCAGGTTTGGGCGCGCAAGGGCAGCAGCCGCTATTTGCTGGATCAGGTCCGTGGCCGCATGAGCTTTACTGAGACTATTCGAGCAGTGCGCTCCCTTTCTGCCAAGTGGCCGCAGGCGGTTCGCAAGCTCATTGAGGACAAGGCCAACGGAACGGCGGTTATCGATGTTCTGCGGCGTGAGCTGCCAGGTCTTATTCCGGTGGAGCCGGAAGGCGGTAAGATTGTCCGCGCCAACGCTGTGACGGCGGTAGTCGAGGCGGGGAATGTCTTTTTGCCGGATCCGTCTATCGCACCCTGGGTGCATGATTTCGTCGAGGAGCACGCCATGTTCCCGAACGGCGCGAACGATGACCAGGTGGACGCGCAGTCGCAGGCTAACACCTACTACAATTCTTCGTCCTTCTCTTTGGAGGGGCTTCTTTAATTTTGTTATAGAATATAGAACAGGAGGAGTGAGATGTTCCGGACAGACAGTTTTTCGGATGTGCTTTGGCAGTATGGGGCGCAGCACATCGACACCCTGAGCGGTCTTGTGATTCCGGACTACGACCTCGCCGAAAAGTACCAGTACAACGGCCTTTTCAGCAAGATCATCGACCGGCCAGCAGAGGAGGCACTCAAGCACGGGATGGAGTACAATGTGGGCGATCCCCAGCTGGAGGAATTTCTGGATGACGCTCTCGACCGTCTGGATTGGGAGGACAAGGCGACCACCGCCATCCGCTGGGCAAGGCTGTTTGGCGGTGCCATTATCGTCATGCTGCTGGATGACGGCAGAGGATTGGAGGAGCCGGTCAACTGGGTGGACATCCACTCGGTGGAGGAACTGCTGGTCTACGAGCGTGCAGTGGTACAACCGGACCCTGATACATATCGGACAGGCAAGGCAACTTACTTCGACGTGTCCAGCACCTACGGCGGCTTTTTCCGCGTACACCGCAGCCGATGCCTGGTTTTCAAAAACGGTTCGCTGCCGGAGTTCGGTGCGCCGCAGCAGTATTTCTACTGGGGCTTGCCGGAGTACATTCGCATCAAACGGGACCTTTCCATCGTACTCCGTACCCATCAAAACGCCGCCAACATGATTGAAAAAAGCGTCCAGCCGGTCTACAAGCAAAAGAATCTGCAAAGCACCCTCGCTACTGAGGGCGGGGACACAGCGGTGCTCAAGAGGCTCAATGTGATCGATCAGGCGCGCGGGATGCTCAATTCCATCGCGGTGGATATGGACGGTGAGGATTATGCCTTCCAGACCTTCCAACTTTCTGGCACGCAGGAGATTTTGGAAAGCACCTACAACCTGCTTTCCGCCGTCACCTGCATCCCGCAGACCATCCTGTTCGGCCGGTCGCCGTCGGGGGAAAACGCCACCGGCGAAAGCGACCTGGAAAACTACTACAATTTCGTAGAGGGCATCCAAAAGCGGATGCTCAAGAAAAATATCCGTACCCTGCTCAAAGCGGTGACGCAGGCGGGGGTGTATGATGGAAGCATCGAGGACCCAGGGACCATCAAGCCAACCTTTAAGCCGCTGTGGAGCCTGAGCGAAGCAGAGCAGGCGACCGTAGAGCTCACCAAGGCCCAGCGGGCGCAGGCCACCGCCCAGACCGCGCAGCTGTACATCGACATGCAGGTGCTGCAGCCCGATGAGGTACGGCGGGCGCTCTCCCAGGACGGCAGCCTCAATATCGAGGACATTCTGGACAACCAGCCAGAGGACGCGCAGGACGACGGCTGGGCGGCGCTGCTGGAAGGGCTGGAGGCGAATGATAATCCGGTTCCTGAACCCACTGGACAGCCAGTGCAGCAAAGTGGTATAATGAACCCAGAAACCGCCAAAGATGGCATCGCCGAGGACGGCGGGGAGGGCAGCGGAAATTTTAACCATGAAGGCCGCCCGGGAAAGATCGGCGGCTCGGGCGGGGGAGGAAGTTCTTCAGAAGGAGGAGAAAAATCCTCAAAGGAACGCTCCACTGAAAAAACCAGCAAGATCAGCAAGAAGGTTTATCCGAATGAGCGCAGCTTCAAGGACAGCAAAATAGAAAAATCGGTTTTGTATGACAATGATGGCTCCGTTCTGTTGGAAAAGACAGGCAGTGAACGGCAGGTTCGTTTCTCCCGTCAGGAGCTGGAAAAATTCCGCGGCAAAGTGTTTACCCACTCGCACCCGCAGGATGTTACCCTATCGCCCGCAGATTTGATGCGTATGCAGGAATATGAGATCAAGCAGGTTCGCGCCGTCACAAGCAAGGGCGTGTATGTGGCAGGGTATACGGGTAAGTGGAAGAAGCAATTCAAAAATGACGAAGAGTTAAAGCAATATGAGTTTTCTTTAGATAAAGAAGCTTTTAACACAGCATATACAAAAGGAATGTCTGGAGAATGGACGAAAGAGTACGCTGACAGCTACTATCAGCATAAGGCTGTTCAAAAAATGTCAGAAGAACTTGGTTTTGAGTACCGTTTTATTCCATGGGAGGAGGCAGAGGATGAATAAAGAAAACGAAGAAGAAATGTTATCCTTTGACGGTGACATTTACTTTGAAAGAATGTTCAGCCCTATTTGCTTTGGTTGCAAGCATCATCATTTTGGAGAGGGGCGATGCGACGCCTTTCCAGAACGTGATTCGATTCCTCCTGAAATTTGGCTTGGAAAACGGTCTCACTTGATTCCATATCCTGGAGATCAGGGAATTTTATATGAACCAAATCCCAAATGTTCGCCTCAAGTAACGCAGCAGGAAATTGATTTGCAGCTGAGACTACAGGAAGAAGGAAACAGCGATGGATAACTTCAAGGTCATCTACCGCTAAGAAACTGACAGGACGACACAGTTTTGTGCCGTCCTCTTTTCATGCCCAAAAAGAGGTGAACCCCGTGAACGACCTTGCCTACCGCATGGCCCTGCAAAAGCAGATCAAGCGCAAATTCTACGGCCACGACAAGCTCAAGTCAAAGCACGTCCCGCAATATGCCGTCTCGGCCGAGCGGCAATATTCGCAAACGTTTGTGAATTTGGCCCGCGAGATGGAAAAGGAGGTGCAGAAAAGCCTGCCCAAAATCGTCCGCCTCATTGAGCAGGAACGAAACGAGCAGGCCCACACCGACAGCTTTTCGGATTTTTCGGGCAAGCTCAAAGGGATTGTGCAGGAGATCTATCACACCATCACCGGCAAAATCCTGAGCATCCACCGCGTCACAGACCTGCTGCGTAAAACCGGCCTGATAACCGAAAAGACGGTCAACCGTCAGTGGTTTCAGGCGGTAAAAAAAACGCTGGGGGTCAATATCATGGAGGACTACTACAGCGGAGAGTTTTACCAGCAGATTCTGGAACAGTGGATTCGTGAAAACCTCGACCTGATTTCCACCATCCCCAAAGACCTGACAGCCAAGCTGGAGAACACCATCATGGACGGATTTGTTGGTGGTGCCAGCGTGCGGGACATCGCCGGGGATATAGAGCGCATCTGCAAGACCAACAAGAGCCGCGCGCGCTTTATCGCCCGTGACCAGATCGGCAAGCTGCAGTCCAGGATCTCCCAGCACCAGCAGGAGGATGCCGGCGTGGAGGAATATGTCTGGTCCACCTCCCAGGACAGCCGCGTGCGGGACAGCCACCGGCGGCTCAACCGGAAGAAATTCCGCTGGGACGACCCGCCGGTCGTAGACCCCAAAACCGGCAGGAGATGCCATCCCGGGGAGGATTATGGCTGCCGCTGCGTGGCACTGCCGGTGTTTAACCTGGACATTTCTCTTCCGTGGCTGCAAGAAAAAGAATAAATTGAGGAAGTGAGCAAAATAGAACAGCGTTATGACAGTATCCCTCTGGGCGAGACCTATTTCACCCCGGAGGGATATTTGATTGATCATCCCATCCTGACAAGGGTGGGTATTTTTGAATATCGCCGACCGGACGGCTCCATCCGCAGGGAGCTGCGCCTGCCGGAGGAAGTTTTTGCGCCGGAGAGCCTTGCAAGCTACAAGGGCAAGCCGGTGATCCTGACCCATGAGGCTGGCATGATCGACAGCGACAATGTGCAGCAGGAGCAGATCGGAACCATCCTCTCAGATGGAACGCAGGACGGCGATAACGTCCGTGCGCAGATCATCATCCACGATGCGCGCAAGCTGGATTACGGGCTGCGGGAGCTCTCGCTGGGATACAGTCTCGATTTGGAGGAAGCCCCAGGGGAGTGGCAGGGGCAGCCCTATGACGCTATACAGCGCAACATCCGCGTTAACCACCTGGCTCTGGTCGAAAAGGCTCGAGCGGGGGATAGCGCCCGTCTGAACATTGACGGGGAAGATACACAAGCAGAAAAAGGAGGAAACACCATGTCCAAACGAAAAGACGGCCTGACACCCGAGGAGATCGCCCAGCTGGTGGAAGAGTATAAAAAACGCAAAGAGCAGCGTATGCAGGGCCAGCAGCCCGATAACCAGCCAGCGGCCGATTCCGAGGGGGAGGAAAATACCCCAGAAAACCAGGATGAGGGCGAAGAAACCGCCGCTGATCCTGTGCAGGAGGTTAAGGAAAACCGCGACCGCCGCGACGCAGCCGGAGATTGTGAGACAATGGATGAGGCCAACGGGATGATTGCCCAGCAGGACGCCGACATCCAGAAGCTGCTGGACTTCATCGCGCAGCTGCAGGCAAAGATCGACTTCGACGAAGCATCCGAACCAAAAGCAGAAAACAATGCCGACGAAGAAGGCGCAGAAGAGGCGTCGCAGGAGGAAAAGAAAGAGGAATCGGTCAACATGGATAGCATCGATGCCTACATCAGCCAGAAGATCGAGCTGATCCGTCTGGGCGACAAGCTCCACATGGACGGCATCGACGCCATGAAGCCGATGGACGCAAAGAAAGCCATTATCAAAAAGGTGAACCCGAATATTCGCCTGGATGGAAAGGACAAGGCCTACATCGACGCCATGTACGACATTACTAAAGAGAGTATCGGCAAGCGCAAGGGCGTCGATTACCAGCGCCAGCAGATGCGCGGCGACGGTATGGAAAAGGGAGTCCGCAAGGCTCCAGACGCACAGAGCGCGGCGGCCAAACGTGCCGGAATGATCGCCAGAATGGATGGCACCGACAAAAAAGAAGGAGGCAACAAGTAAATGAATATGTGGACAAATTACAGCCAGGGCATGGCTGCCGGTACTGCCGGCGGCTTTTACGACCTGAGCGAGCACGCTGTTGTCAGCCGCCTGAATGGCCAGGCGGATACCGCTCTCAAGCCAGGTATGGGCGTTGTGCAGGGAGATAAGCCAGGCTCGAATGTCAAAATCCCTGCCACCGGCGCGACCCTTGAACAGTTTGAGGGCATCGTCATCAACGACGTCAACCGCGAGATGAATATGGACGGCGAGCTGCTGATCCAGCCCAAAACTACCGTTGGCGTTATGCAGTACGGCCGCATCTGGGTGCGCATCGCGGACGGCGTCGAACCCAAGTACGGAGATCCGGTGCATCTGATTATCAATGGCACCGGCGTGGGCTGCTTTAAGGCAGCGGCGGACGGCGCCAACACTCTGGAGCTCAACGCCCGCTTCATCGGCGCCAAGGACAGCTCCAACATCGCGCCCATCATGCTCTACAACCAGATGCACAAGACAGCAGCACCCGCAGCGTCTGGTTCGGACCAGTAACTCAGGAAAGGAGAAAACGAGATGAACAATACTCATACCGCATTTGACCCATCGGACAGAAGAACACTGGAGCGCTCCGGCATTGCCGCCACCATCGCGTCTAGTCCCGATATGCGCTTTGACAGCGAGGAGGACGCAAGCCTGTATTTTGCCCGAGAGCTCGATTATGTCAAGGGCAAGACCTATGACCGCATCTATCCAGAGCTGACCGCCCTGAGCATGTTCCCCGTCACCCACGAGGTGCCGGAAGGCGCGGAAACTGTAACCTACTACGGCTACAATAAACGCGGCCTTGCAAAGGTCATCGCAAACTATGCCGATGACCTGCCGCGCGCGGACGTTGCCGGTCAGCCAAAGACCGCGCACGTCAAAGGACTGGGTGACAGCTACGGCTACAGTGTGCAGGATATGCGCGCATCCAGACTGGCCGGCAAAGGCCTGGATGCCCGTCGCGGCGAGGCGGCCCGCTATGCCATCGACCGTCTGACCAACACGATTGCATGGAAAGGTGACCCGGATAACAATCTGGTCGGTGTGCTCAGCGAGGACAACGACATCCCGCTGTACACTCTTGCCACCGGCGCACAGGGCTCCAAAACCACCTGGAGCAGCAAGAATATTGACGAGATCATCGCGGACGTCTCCGGCATGCTGGCGCAGGTCAACCTCGCAACCCAGAACACCGAGCATCCGGATACCCTGGCAATCCCATCCGACACCTACACCGAGCTGAGCCTCAAACGTATCCCAGAGACCGCCACCTCGGCGCTCAAATATCTGCAGGATAACCTCAACGGTATCCAGATTGTCTCCTGCGCGGAGCTCAACTCCACCGCGACCGACACCAACCCCTACGCAGCCAAAACCGACGGTAAAGGCGTGGCTCTGTTGTACACCAAAGATCAGGACAAACTCTCCATTGAGGTCCCGATGCCGTTCTACCAGCATCCGGCCCAGAATCGTAACCTGGAAGTCGTCATCCCATGCGAATCCCGCGTGGTTGGCGCCATGATCTACTACCCGCTCTCCGCCATCATCGCGGTAGGCGTATAAGGAGGGAAAGCAAATGAACATCATCACCAACAAAAGCGGCAAGATCATCCACCTGGGCAGCATGATGCTGCTGCCAGGAGAAAGCGGTGAGTTGCCGAAAGCCTATGAAAACAACCCTGTTGTTTCCTTCCTCGAAGGCCGCAAGGCGGTGGAGATCACAAGGGACGCCGCTGGAACTGATGAAAAAGTAACCCCATCGGAGGCTCCGGCCGAAAAGCCATCTCCTGCAGAGGCTCCAGCTGAAGAGCCTGCCAACACAGAAGTCAAGAGGGGAGCTACAAAAAAATAAGGAGGAATCGCTATGGAGCTGCTGACACTGCTGCGCACCATCGCGCCGGAGTTTGAGGAGCTGGAGGACACAACCCTGCAGACTTGGCTTGATTTGACCCAACCGCTGGTGAGCAAGAGCGCCTTTGGCGCGGCATACGAACAGGCAGTAGCCTACCTCGCGGCCCACCGGATGAAGATGGCGGGCCTTGGGGAAAGCGGAGCTTTTGGCAGCGCCATCGACCGCGCGGGGGTGACCTCCTACACCGAAGGCTCCACCTCCGTCTCCTTTGGCTCCGGTACCTCCTCGGCGGCCGCAGCGGATTCTTCGCTAACCCAAACCCCGTATGGCTTGGAGTACCTGCGCTTGCGGCAGGCGATTATCCCTATCATGGTAAGGAGGGACAGCGATGGCTAAAAACGATAAGTTGACGGCGGAGGGGAAAAGATTTTTTCGAGAGCTAAAAAAACTTTCGGAAAAACAAGTGCGTGTCGGCGTGCAGGGTGGGAAAAGACACAAGGAAAAAAGCCACGACGGAAAAGAAAAAGAGGGCGCGGACCTTGTGGAGATCGCCATCTGGAATGAGCTGGGAACCGGCAGAATACCTGCCCGCCCCTTTTTGGGGCAGACGGTCGACCAGCATAGCGCAGAAATCCAGAAGGCCGCCATCCAGTTTGTGCAGAAGATCTGCAAGGGTCAGCTGGACGCGCAGTCTGCCCTCGATAATCTTGGTGTTCTGATGGTCGGCTATGTGCAGAACCAGATCTCCGATGGCGACTTTGTTCCGAATGCACCGTCAACCATCAGGCTTAAAGGTTCTGAGCGTCCGCTAATCAATACCAAGCAACTGAGAGGGAGTATCTCCCCTATGGTCTGCAAGAAGGGAGAGTATGACTAATGTTTAAGTCAAAATACATCCTCCGCCGCTTTGGAGAAGCCGACCGCAACGGCTACCGCTCCTACACAGACAGAGTGATACGCCTGAATGTCCAATCCCTCAACGCCAAAGAGCTGGTGGCTCTGCCGGAGGGGCAGCGATCCTCTCGGCGGGTCAAGAGCTTTGGCAGGGATGAGGTACATACCGTCAACCAGGGAACCGGCATCCCGGCAGACCTGCTCTATTACTGTGGGGAGTGGTACGAGTGTGAGCAGGCGTCCCTTTGGGCACATACCCCGCTGGCACATTGGGAATGTCAGTGGGTTGTCCTGCCGGAAGGCCAGCAGCCCGCCCCGCCGGAGGTGAGAGCATGACAACCGAACAGGCACAGCTGCTGTTTGAGCAGTTGGTCAAAGAATATTTTGTGGGGGCCGTGGTGCGGTGGTGCGAGACCAATCAGGTCAAGCCCCCGTACCCCTTTGTGGCCCTCAAATTAACAAACGTTTCGCGATCTGTCCATCCGGACGAATATGGGGATGAGGAAATCAGCCGCCAGTATCTTTGCACGGGGCGGGTGACCCTCAACCTTTATACCGGAGGCAGAAAACCAACCGCAAAGCCCGGCATGAGCGCGCCGCCGCCCCGAAACACGGCGGTGAGTGACCTGCAGGGCTTTCTTCATTTCCTGGGGTCAGATGCCGGCCAAGAATTTTTGGAGGAGCACAACATCAGTATCCTCGAAGAGGGGAATACGCTGGATGTGACCGCCCTCCTCAATGAATCCAAATATGAGTACCGCGCCCAGCAAGAATTTGTGATGAGCTTTGTCGACGGCGCCACCGGACACTCCGGTGTCACCCCGCCAGCAGAGCAGGGAGAGGACAACACCGTCCCATCCCCGAGCGGCGGCGGCACCATCGACCAGGCAGAGGACAGGAGCGGCTGGTTTGAAAGCGCGGAAATTACACATGAAAAGGAGACAGACAATGAGCAATAACCTGAACGATATTGTGGATATCCAGATACAGATTGCGTCTCCGGCAACCTCCCTGAGCGGGTTTGAATCTATCCTGATCGTCGGTCCGGAGCCAACCTCCAAGACGCTGGAGGATTACAAGACGCTGGGCGTTTACACCTCGCTGGAAGGGGTAAAGGCCGCGGGTTGGGCCGAAGGAGATGCAGTTTATGATGCAGCAGCGGTTGCCTTTTCGCAGGCTGTAAAGCCGTCGCAGATCTATGTGGCAGCCAACGTCGTCACCGACGGAAGCGCAGAATCCCTGGGAGACACCCTCGACCGAGCAGCGGCGAATCCGGAGTGGTTTGTTATCTGCCCGGCAGGAATTGGTGAGGAGAAGTATGAGGACATCGCCAAGTGGACAGAGGCGCACGAAAAGATGGCCTGCTTTACCGTCACCGAGACTGAGAGCAGCCTGGCGGTCAATACCTACATAAACAGCTTTGAGATTTTCAGCCCCGCAAAGGTGGACGCCGACCAGTATATCAACGTCGCCTTTGCGGTCGCCTGCCTGCAATACGAACCGGGCAGCGAGACATGGGCGTTTAAGACCCTCAATGCAGTATCCGTCGCGGAGCTGACCGCCACCCAAATGCAGGAGCTGCAGGAGGCCAACATCTCCTACTTTGTGGAGTACGGCGGCAAGGCGATCACCCAGGGCGGCAAAACCGTCAGCGGGGAATGGATTGATACAGTCCGCTTTATGTGGTGGCTCAAATCCTTCATGCAGGAGTGCATCTACAACCTGTTTGTCACCCATCCAAAGATCCCGTACACTGACAACGGCATCACGCAGGTGCAGAATCAGATGGTCTATGCCCTCAAGCGCGGGCAGGCGATGGGCGGCATTGCGCCGACCGAGTACGACGAGGACGGCAACGCAACACCGGGCTATACCACCACCGTCCCGCGCGCCCGGGACCTGACCCAGGCTGAGCGCGCCAGTCGGCAGCTCAAAGGCTGCAAATTTACTGCGCGTCTGGCCGGAGCAATCCACTATGTTGAAGTGCGCGGCACGCTTGAATATTAAGGAGGCAGATCATGACACGGGAATTTATTGTCTATAACTGTAAGGATGTCCTGATCAGCTTTGGCCCATACAGTCTGACCGGATATGCGGACGACGGCTTTTTGACGATCGAGGATATGGCGGAGGAGGCTGCGCCAACCTACGGATGCGATGGCGCAATTATCACTTCGATCGATCCCAACGCCAGCGCGAAGGTAACCCTCACCAATCTCTACGGTGTCAAGGCAAACCGCATCCTGGCAGGGCTGGCAGCGGGCCTGCGGGACGGGGAGCTCAAAACCTACCCGCTGCTGATTAAAAAGAAAACCGGCGAACTGCTTCTCTCTGCCGACATTGCCTGGGTGGCAAAGATGCCAAACAGCGATTTTGGAAAATCCGGAGGCAACCGTCAGTGGGTAATTTACACCGCAGAATCGGAGAGAGGTGACGTATAATGCAGGCAAATTACAGTAGACGCGTGGAAGGAAAAGAGGTAAGCGTTGGAGGGGAGCTATTTGTGATTTATCCCTTCGGTGCCTTTACTGCGTCAAATCTTTCTGGAGAGTTGGGCTCGCTGCTCGGTCCGGTGATTGGAGCGATTGCTCCGCTGTTTGCGGATAAGAAGATTCGTCTGGACGATGATATTGTAACAGCAGCGCCACAGCTGGCGACAGCCTTTTCCTCTCTGAGCGGAGATAAGCTGGAAAGATTGATGAAAAAGTTGCTTTGTTCAAAAAATATTGTGACAAAGACAGATGGTGAGTGGTTGACAGAGGAGATGGCTGATGAAATTTTCTGCGGCAAGGTGGACGAAATGTATGTGTTGGCCTTCCATGTCCTCAAGGAGAACTTCGGCGGTTTTTTTGTGAGAGCCGCCAGCCTCTTTGGAGAGCGCGGCCAGGAAGTAACAGCTCCGATGACCCAGAATGCTACGGCCATCTAGACACCTCACAGTTTGGTGAACTGGAGCTGCGGATGTATGTGCTGATTAAGGCAGGCCTTGCCTCCAAGTGGGAGCTCGAAACCTGCTATACGCTGGATGAGGCGCTCAAGCTCTACGCACTCTACCTGCGGGACATCGACATCCAGCGTTTGCAGGCTGAGGAGATAAGGAGGTGAGAGTTTGACTATAAGGGATATTGCAATTGCGATCGGGTTTGATGTGGACGACGGTGCGCTGGAAAAACTCTTTGACAGGTTAAACTATTTTTTACAAGGGCATAATGCCAAGTGAAAAGGTTTTAGATTTTCCAGTGGATTGTAACACTCTCACTGGTAGCGTCAATTTGTGATATGAGAATATCAACCACCTTGCGCTTATCGTCAAAGCTCACGGACTCCCAATCATCCAGATAGCCCGTAATGCTGTCAATCTGTGAAGCGGAAACGGAATTAGCGGTGAGATCGGCCACCAGCTTTAGCTGCTTTTGACGTTCCGCGTCCAGTTCCTCAATCCGGTTATTTGCGTATTGCAGGAGTAGCGGGTTTGCCCCGGACAAAGTGTCCAGAAGTTTCTCGATCTCGCTCTCCGTCTTTGCAAGGGCAACGCGGGCGGCGGTCAGCTTCGGATTGTAGCTTTGTTCCTTTCCGCCTTTCAGCGTGTGGAATTTCTGCATCTTCTTAACCATCTCGCCGTACACAAACGCCTCCATGCTTTGTGCCGTCAGCGTACCAGCACCCTCACAGCTCCCGTTTTCCGCCCGCTGTTTGCACCGCAGGTAAACAACGCCGTTTTGTGCCCTTAGACCAACCAGCGCATAGCCGCAGCGCCCGCACTTGATTTTCCCGGCCAGCCATGTATTATGGCATTTGCGGCCATTCTGGAAAGAGGTGTTCTGTGATAGCTTGCGCTGAACAGTCAGCCAGAGCTGGGAAGAAATGCGGCCCTGGTGCGGGGCAATCACAAGAATTTGCTCCTCGCCCTCGCGCCCTTGATAGAGATAA
>ENA-OVGE01000622-OVGE01000622.1-human-gut-metagenome-genome-assembly--contig:-NODE-622-length-32834-cov-5.936789_pt1 | contig 32834 bp, 28 predicted proteins | sample MGYA00237769_ERZ505417 | MGnify/ENA primary metagenome ERZ505417 (study PRJEB26158, sample SAMN06016403) | human gut metagenome | biome: human gut; feature: ankylosing spondylitis patient; material... | reverse complement strand
GCGCTCATCGTGCACGTCAACGTCCCAGCGCTGGGCCAGCGCGCGCAGCACGGCGCCGGCGTCTGCGGACGAGCCGCCCAAGCCCGCCTTCTCGGGGATGCGCGCCGTGACGCTCACGCGCACGTTGGGGCTCTCGCCCAGCTCGGCGGCGAGCATCGTCGCCGCGCGCCAGACCGTCGTGCGCTCGGGCTCGACCTCGAGCGCGGGCTCGTGGCAGACCTCGAGCGCGGGCGCGTCCTCCACCACGATGGTGTCGCACGGGCTCACCGGGACCATCACCGAGTCGACCCGGTGGTAGCCACGCCCGTCCCTACCCCGGTGAACGCCCAGGTGCAGGTTAACCTTGCAGGGAGTCTCAACGACCTGGCGGCAAGCCATGCGACAGTCCTACTCGAGGGGCTCGGCGGCCACGAAGTCAAACAGGCGCTCGCCAGTCTCGATGTCGAACAGTTCGACGGTGCCGGTGAGCACGTCGACGTACTGGTAGGACTGGCGGGCCTTGCGGCCACGGTGCTCGTCGACCTCGAGGACAAAGAGCGAGGGGTGTGCCATGACGAGGGTACCGGTGCGCTCGACGATGCGGGAGCGGCCCATGTTGGCCCTCACCTTGAGGCGTTCGCCCTGGAGGCCCTGGAGCTTCTCGCGAATCTCGTCGACCCTGTTGACGGAAGGAACTTCGTTCTCCATGCGTAACTCTCTATTCTGCGGCACGCCTTGGCACCACGCCCGCGGGGCATGACCAAAAATCGGCAGACTGCCGCACTCTGCATTCATACGAACTACTATCGTATTCGGCAGCATCGCGAGGCTCAACAGCCCCGCAGGAAGGAACGCAGAATGAACACGCCTGATAAGGATTGCTTCTCGCCCAGCGGCACGCTTGACCTCGCGCGCGCCAGACGCGTCATGGACAATCTCGAGCGCAGGGGCATACGCCAGATGCTCGTGGCAGACCCCATGTCAATCTGGTACCTCACTGGCTACTGGAACGTGCCCTACGAGCGCTTCTACGCCCTCTACCTCGCACGTAACGAGGCGGGCCGGCTCGGTGCCACGATGTTTTGCAACCGCCTGTTCCCCGACGCCACCCACGTTGGCGCCCGCGTCGTGACCTTCGACGACACCGAGGACCCCATTCCCCTCGTTGCCGAGGCAACCAACCACGACGAGCCCCTGGGCGTCGACAAGGTCCTCGCCGCGCGGTGGCTGCTGCCCATGATGGCGGCGGGCTGCGCAAGCGGCTACCACCTGGGCTCTGCAGCCGTCGACGACGCGCGCGCCATCAAGGACGCCCGCGAGCTCGACCTCATGCGCGCCGCCTCGGCCACCAACGACCGCGCCATGGAGTGGCTCGTGGCCCAGCTCCACGAGGGCGTCACCGAGCACCAGATCGCCAGTGGCCTTCTGGCGGAGTACCGCCGCCTGGGTGCGCAGGATGTGAGCTTTACCCCCATTGTGAGCTTTGGCGCCAACGCCGCCGACCCGCACCACGAGCCCGACGGCACCGTCCTGCACAAGGGCGACCTCGTGCTCTTTGACGTGGGCTGCAAGCAGGACGGCTACTGCTCGGACATGACCCGCACCTTCTTCTTTGGTGCCGAGCCCAGCGCCCATGAGCGCCAGGTCTACGAGACGGTCCGCGCTGCCAACGAGACCGCCGAGGCCATCGTTGCCCCCGGCGTCACCTTTGCCCAGATTGACCGCGCCGCCCGCAAGGTCATCGAGGACGCGGGCTGGGGTCCCTACTTCACGCACCGCCTGGGCCACCAGATTGGCCTCGAGGACCACGAGCCCGGCGACGTCTCGTCCACCCACGACGAGCCGGTGCGCCCCGGCATGTGCTTCTCGATCGAGCCGGGCATCTACCTGCCGGGCGACACGGGCGTGCGCATCGAGGACCTCGTCATCGTCACCGAGGACGGCTGCGAGGTCATGAACTCCTACCCCAAGCAGCTTACGGTCGTGGGGTAGCCGCGACTAATCATTTGGAGAAGTGCCACAAATACGGGGCGCGCGAGGGCGGGGCCATCCCCCACCGTCGCGCGCCCTCTTTTACACGCGTAAGCTGCACGTCATCGATTGCTCAAGCAGGCCGCGGCCCTACTGGCCCAGCACGTACTTCTCGATGGCCCAGGCGCAGCCGTCCTCGTCGCACGGCGGCGCCACGACGTCCGCCACGGCCTTGACGCTGTCGGCCGCCTGGCCCATGGCAACGCCCAAGCCCGCGTGCACGAGCATGTGCACGTCGTTGCCGCCGTCGCCCACGGCCATGCACTCGGCCGGCGTGATGCCCAGACGCTCGCAGAAGGCGTCGATGGCGTCGCCCTTGCCGCGGCCGCGCTCCACCACGTCCATGAAGGCCGGGCTCCAGCGGGCGCTCTCGAGGCCGGGGACGTTTGCGAGCAGCTCGTCGTCGAGCGCGGGGTCGCAGTCGACCACCATCTGCAGCACGGGGTTCTCGCCCACCGCAGACCAGGGGCGCACGCGGCCGCCCGGCTCGTCCTGGCGCGACTGCCAGCGGACGGACTTCTCGAGCTCCTCGCGCGAGCCGCAGAAGTAGATGTCATCGGGCTCGGTAATCGTCGTGGAGAGGCCGCTCTCCTCGCACGCCTTGGCGAAGGCCGTGACGTCTGCCGGGTCCATGGGCTGCATGTGGATGAGCTCGCCGTCCGCCATGAAGCAGTACTCGCCGTTGGCCGTCGAGTAGCCGTCAAAGGCAAAGTCGGCGTTCACGCCAATGCCGTCCTTGTAGCGGCCGGTCACGATCATGAGCGCCACACCCTGGGCGCGGGCCGCCTCGAGCGCCTGGCGTGTGCGGTCGTTGAGGTGCCTCTCGTTGAAGCGCACGAGCGTGCCGTCGATGTCGAGAAAGACTGCCTTGATTGCCACCTGTGTCCCCCAATCAAAGGGGGCCCGAGACGCGCAGCATCTCGGGCCCCTTGCATGCAGATGCTGCCTAGATATTAGTAGAGACCCTTGCACAGGGAGAGCGCGGCATCATCGCAGACAACGAACACGTTGGGGTGCAGCTGCAGAATCGAGGCAGGGCAGCTCGGCACGATGGGGCCAAAGCACATGTCGTAGACGGCCTGGGCCTTGTTCTCGCCGTTGGCGACCATGAGGATGGCGCGGGCGTTCATGATCGTCTGCGTGCCCATGGTGTAGGCCTGGCGCGGCACGTCCTCCTCCTTCTCGAAGAGGCGGGAGTTGGCCTCGATCGTGCTCTCGGTGAGGTCAACGCAGTGCGCGCCCTTGGAGAACTCGGCGGCCGGCTCGTTGAAGCCGATGTGACCGTTGCGACCAATGCCCAGAAGCTGCAGGTCGCAGTAGCCGGCCTCGGCGACCATGCGGTCATACTCAGCGCAGGCGGCGTCGGCGTCGGGATTGGCGCCGTCGGGCACGTGGACGTTGGCCGGATCGATGTTGACGTGGTTGAAGAGCTGGTCGTTCATGAAGTAGTGGTAGCTCTGCGGATCCTCGTGGGTGAGGCCGCGGTACTCGTCGAGGTTGTAGGTGCGAACCTCGGAGAAATCGAGCGAGCCAGACTGGTGCTTCTTGATGAGGCCCTGGTAGGCACCGATGGGCGTGGTGCCGGTGGCAAGGCCCAGCACGCAGTTGGGCTTGAGCTGAATCTGGGCGGCGAGGATGTCGGCGGCCTTGCGGCTCATAGCCTCGTAGGTTCCACAGTTGATGATTCTCATGGCGCGTCCCTTCTCTTGAGGCGGTGGGACGCGAATTTGCTCGTCGCGCCTCACCGTGCGGCCCGCGTCGGCCGCAACCAACGTGAGACGCGGCCACCAGGGCGAGGTCGCGCAGCTATGAGGATGTCCCGGCGCGTCGAGGCCCCTGCCCGTCCACGTCGGCCCAGGGCGTTGCCCTAGACATTTACATGATGCCCCGCTCGCCCCCTCGATTTCAAGCACCAAGCGGACGAGCGGCACCGGGGACAGGGGGACGTGCCTATTGTCATATGACAGAAGGCACGTCCCCCTGTCATATGCCCCACGAGGGTTAGGCCAGCTGGCGAGCGAGGTCTGCCAGGGCGTGGGCACGGTGCGAGATGGCGTTCTTCTCGGCAGGCTCGAGCTCGGCCATCGTACGGCCCGGGGTGTCGGCGGGCCAGAACAGCGGGTCATAGCCAAAGCCGTGCTCGCCGCGCGGCTCGTGGCCAATGGTGCCCTCGCAGTCGCCCTCGCCCGTGACGCACGAGCCATCGGGGTAGAGCAGCACCACGCTCGAGTGGAAGCGCGCCGTGCGCTCGTCGTCGGCGACGCCCTCCATCTCGCGCATGAGCTTGGCGTTGTTGCGCACGTCGTCGCCGTGGACGCCCGCCCAGCGCGCGCTCATGATGCCCGGCTCGCCGGAGAGGGCGTCGACCACGAGGCCCGAGTCGTCGGCAACGGCGGGCAGGCCCGTCTGCTCGCTCGCGGCCTGGGCCTTGATGACAGCGTTCTCGGCAAAGGTGTCGCCGTTCTCCACCGGGTCGGGGAAGTCTCCCAGCTCGCCCAGGGCGTAGAAGGTCACGCCCGGCATGACGGGGGCGAGGATGGCCTCGATCTCGGTGACCTTGTGGGCATTGCCAGTGGCAACGACGACCGTCTTCTCGGGGTCGAGCGCGGCGATGTCGATCTTGGGCATGGGGACTCCAATCTTGTGGGAGAAGCGGGGCTCGCGGCGACGCGGGCCCGCGAGCAACGGCGAGCGGCTAGGACCTAAAGCCCGTGACCTCGTTCTGCAGGCTGCAGAGGCGGGCGATGGCGGGCTCGGCCATGTCGAGAAGGTCGTTCAGCTGGGCGCGCGAGAGCGTGGAGTGCTCGCCGGTGCCCTGAATCTCGACGATGCCGCCCGCGTCGGTGCCAATCAGGTTGAGGTCGACGTCCGCGTGACTGTCCTCGGGATAGTCGAGGTCGAGCATGGGCACGCCGCCTACGATGCCCGCCGAAATGGCGGCGACCTGGCCGGTGAGCGGCAGGCGCTTGATCTTGCCCTGCTCCACGAAGCTCATGAGGGCGTCGTGCAGGGCCACCCAGGCGCCGGTGACGCTCGCCGTGCGCGTGCCGCCATCGGCCTGGATGACGTCGCAGTCAACGGTAATCGTGAACTCGCCCAGGCGGTCGAGGTCGCACACGGCGCGCAGGCTGCGGCCAATGAGGCGCTCGATCTCCATCGAGCGGCCCTTGCGGCCCTTGTACTCGCGGGCGGTGCGGTTGGACGTGGAGGCGGGCAGCATCGCGTACTCGGCCGTGACCCAACCCTTGCGGCTGGCGCGGCGCCACGCAGGCAGCTTCTCCTCGATCGTGGCGGTGCACATGACGCGCGTGTCGCCAAACTCGGACAGGCACGAGCCGTGGGCGTTCTTCATGACCTCGCGGGTAAGCTTGACGGGGCGCATCTGGTCATAGGCGCGACCCTCGGGGCGACGCTGGGTAAGGTCGGTCATTCTGTCTCCTCGCAAAAGTGGCGGATGGTGAACAAGGACGAGCTAGAGATGCCCGTTACGGGCATGGCCGAGAAGCTCGGCAACAGCGGGGCACGCGCAAGGCGCGCCGGCGGCAGGCTCGCGGCGCCCTACCGCTCGACGAGCGCCTCGAGCGTCTCGAGCTCGATGTGCTCGATCGAGTCGAGCGGGTGGCCAAAGATGAACTTGCCCGCGACGGCAAACGACGTAATGTCGTCGGAGGTCGTGGCGAAGCGGTACTTGGGCTCGCCGCCCGCGCCAAGGTCTGCAGTGTCCTCGTCGGCAAGCTCGCCGCGGCGCTCGAGAATCTCGGCCACCTCGCGGGCGGTCTCCTCGGCCGAGCTCACGGTGCGCACGCCCGGGCCCAGCGCCTCGCCAATCTCGTGCGAGAGCAGCGGAAAGTGCGTGCAGCCCAAAACCACCGTGTCGATGCCGCGGCCAAGCAGCGGCGCCACGTTCTCGCGGGCGAGCGCGCGCACCTCCTCGGTGTCGAACACCTCGGGGTTCTCCATCCAGTCGTCGTGCAGGTAGGTTCCCGAGGCGAGCTCGCGCTCCACCAGGTTCACGAAGCTGCCGGCGGGGGCCTGCGTCACGTGGACGCCGGCGTCGAGGTTGTGGATAGCGCGCTCGTAGGCGCCCGAGGTCACGGTGCCCTGTGTGGCGAGCACGCCCACGCGGCGGGTGCGCGTGGCCTGGATGGCGGCGCGGGCACCCGGCTCGATGACGCCGATGACGGGCACGGCGAGCGCGCGCTGGATCACGTCGAGGCCGGCGGCCGTGGCGGTGTTGCAGGCGATGACCACGAGCTTGACGTCGTGGCTCTCGAGCCAGTGCCCCACCTGGCGCACGAACAGGCGCACCTCGGCCTGGGGGCGCGTGCCGTAGGGGCAGCGCTTCGTGTCTCCCACGTAGTAGATGGACTCGGCCGGAAGCCGCGAGGCGATGGCACGGGCAACGGTGAGGCCGCCGAGGCCGGAGTCAAAGATGCCGATGGGCTTGCTGTGTGACATGCAACCTCCCCCGCGTCTGCGTGCGCGCGTATCTCGGCCTATGAAAGGGGCCGAAGACGCTGGTCTTCGGCCCGTGCTCTCGGTTGGTGGGCGATGAGGGATTCGAACCCCCGGCCTTGTGCGTGTAAAGCACCTGCGCTAGCCACTGCGCCAATCGCCCACAGGCACAGGAAGTGTAGCACACGCCGTGCCCCTCCCCGCGCGCCCGGCACCGACCGCGCACAAACCGCGCGGGTATACTGGTTGGGGTTCATCTAGCAAAAACAGTGGGACAGGGGGCGGCCCCTTTGTCCCAGCAAGTATGAGACGAAGGGGCTGTCCCCTCGTCTCATCGAGATGAGGAGTCCATCCATGTCCTGCGCTCCCACCACTCTGGCCGACCTGTGCGCGCTGCTCGAGGAGCACGGCGTGCTCGTCTCGGGCATCGACGGCACGACAGACGCCCCCGTCACCGGCGCGGCCTGCGACTCGCGCTGCGTCGCGGCCGGCAACGTCTTCTTCTGCAAGGGCCGCGCGTTCAAGCCCGCCTATCTCGCCTCGGCACTCGAGGCCGGCGCCATCGCCTACGTCTGCGAGCCGGCCCACGCCGCCGAGCTCGCCGCCGCGGCCCCGGACGCCCCGGCGATCGTCACGAGCGACATGCGCCCCGCCATGGCGCTCGTCTCGGCCGCGGCGTTTGGCAGGCCCGACCTCGACATCCCCCAGGTGGGCCTCACGGGCACCAAGGGCAAGTCCACCACCGCCTACATGCTGCGCTCGATCGTCGACGCCGCCTCGGGCAAGGGCTCCTGCGGCATCATCGGCTCCATCGACACCTACGACGGCGTCGAGGACATCGAGTCGACCAACACCACGCCCGAGGCGCCCGACCTGTGGCGCCACCTCGCCAACGCCCGCGACTCCCAGCTTGCCGCCATGGTCATGGAGGTATCGAGCCAGGCCCTCAAGTACGACCGCTCCCTGGGCGTCGAGCTCGACGTCGCGGCCTTCCTCAACATTGGCAAGGACCACATCTCGCCCGTCGAGCACCCCACCTTCGAGGACTACTTCGCCTCGAAGCTCAAGATCTTCTCGCAGTGCCGCCACGCCGTGGTGAACCTGGGCACGCAGAACCTCGAGCGCGTGCTCGATGCCGCGCACCGCGGGGGCGAGCAGGGCGAGGCGCCCGAGCTCGTCTGCGTCTCCTCGGCTGGCCCCGAGCCCGTCGAGTGCGGCAGCTGCGACATGGTCTTCCCCGACATCTGGGCAACCGACGTGACTCCCCAGGGTGCCTCCCTCTCGTTTGTGGCGCACGGCACCACGAGGGACGGCCACCCCGCGAACGGCGAGGTCAGGGATGCCTGGGAGCTCTCCGTCACCATTGGCTTCCCGGGCCTGTTCAACGTCGACAACGCCCTCGTGGCCATCACCTGCGCCGAGCTGCTCGGCATCGATCACGCCTCGATCGCCGCGGGCCTCGCCGCCTGCCGCGTGCCCGGGCGCATGGAGCTCATCGGCAACCCTGGCTCGCAGGTGCTCTGCGTGGTCGACTACGCCCACAACGCCCTCTCCTACCAGAGCTTCTTTTCCTCGATGGCCAAGGAGTTCCCAGGCAGGCGCATCGTGGCGCTCATCGGCGCGCCCGGCGGCAAGGCCTACGAGCGCCGCGTCGAGCTGCCCCAGCAGGCGGCCAAGTGGGCAAGTCACATCGTCGTGACCGAGGAGGACCCCGCGCACGACTCCAACGAGGACATCTGCCGCGAGATGGACGCCAACGTGCCCGCGGGCGCCACGCTCGCCGACGGCACGCCCGTGACGCACGAGTACGTGCTCGACCGCCAGCAGGCCGTTGCCCGCTGCCTCGACGTGGCCCTCTCGTACAACCAGCCGGCCCTCGTGTGCCTGCTGGGCAAGGGCGACGAGACGCTCATCCACCGCGGCGACGAGTTCCAGCCCATGGTGCCCGACGCCAATGCGTTCAGAGACGCCGCAGCCAAGCGAAACATCAAGATCTAGGAGGCCTATGTCCAGCTACGCAACGTTTCCCTCCAAGCCCACCGGAGAGCTCGCCGAGAGGCTCCGCAAGGTTCGCTACGTCATCACCGACGCCGACGGCACGATGTTCACCGGCGCCAAGGCCACCGTCAACACCGCGGGCGAACCCTCGGCCGAGCTCGTGCAGACGCTCGTCGAGCTCACCCGCGCGGGCGTGAGCGTCATCCCCTGCACCGGCCGCAACCGCGCCATGATCATGGAGGACGCCCGCGTCCTGGGATTTCCCGGCTGGATTGCCGAGATGGGCGGCGTGCTGTGCACCCGCCAGAGCAGCCAGCCCGAGTGGCACTACTTCACCGGTCGCATGCCCTATGACGAGGGCTGCGGCAAGACCCCGCACGACGTGATCTGGGAGACGGGCGTCATCGACGCGATGCTCGAGCGCTGGCCCGGCCACCTCGAGACCTACCACGACAACGGCGTTGGCTTTGAGTACCGCGAGGTCACGGTCGCCATGCGCGGCGACGCCCCCGAGGACGAGATGCAGGACATGCTCGACCACTGCGGCCTTCCGCTCTACCTGTCGGACAACGGCATGGTCGACCACATCTCCGGCGCGAGCAACCTCGCGTGCGACCACGCCCGCCCACAAGGCATCCACACCTACCACATCACCCCGGCAGGCGTGAGCAAGGGCACGGGCATCGTGCGCTTCGTCGAGCTCGCGGGACTTGCCCCCGAGGAGGTCCTGGGCGCGGGCGACTCGCCGGCAGACTGCGTCATCGCCGACGCCGTGGGCACCTTCCTGTTCATGTGCAACGGCCTGGGGCACGACCGCGCCGCCGAGGAGCTCGCCGCGCGCGACAACATCCTTGTCTCGACCAAGCGCGCCACCGATGGCTGGGTCAACGCGATGCGCGGCCTGCTTGCCGCCAAGGAGTAGGCTCAGATAGAAAATGCCGAGAACTGCAAATCGGACACTTAAGGGGCTGCGACCCTGCCCCAACTGTCCGATTTGCAGCTCTCGCACTCTTTCTTTCCGGCAGAAGCACCCAGCCGCGAGGCACAAGGAGAGCCCCAGGCTCCGAAGCGGACATTCCGCAGGCCGTAAGGCCGAGGACGTCCGCGAGGAACCTGGGGCTCTCCGCTGGGATGAATCGAGGCGAGCTTAGAAGTCGATGTCCGTGTCGTAGTAGCAGGCCTTGAGGATCTTCTCGAAGTCCGCGGCCTTGGTCTCGCGCGGGTTCTCCGGGGTGCAGGCGTCCTGCTCGGCGTTGGCAGCGATCTCGGGGAGCTTCGCGAGGAACTCCTCCTCGGAGACCATCTGCGGGTGCTCGGCGTCGACCTTCACGCCGCCGTTGGCGTAATCCTTGATGGACTGCGGGATGTTGAGCTCGTCGTTGAGGTCGCGGATCTTCTGGACCAGGGCAGCGATGAGCTCCTCGTTGGTCTCGCCGGGAAGGTGCAGGACCTCCTTGGCGACGTAGGCGTAGCGCTCGGCGGCACGCGGGTCCTTGGAGTTCCACTGGATGACCTTGCCGAGGTACATGGCGTTGGCGGCACCGTGGATGATGTGGCCGTTCTCGAAGGCGGCACCGGTCTTGTGGGCCATAGAGTGCACGATGCCCAGCAGGCCAGAGGAGAAGGCGATGCCGGCGATGCACTGGGCCTCGTGCATGTGCTGACGGGCCTCCTTGTCACCGGTGTAGGACTTTGGGAGCCACTCGACGATCTCGCGGATGCCGTGCAGGGCGTTGGCGTCGGTGAACATCGAGGCGAAGGTGGAGACGTAGGCCTCCATGCAGTGCGTCAGCGCATCCATGCCGGTGTGAGCGCAGAGCTTGGCGGGCATGGAGTAGGTGAGCTCGGGGTCGACGATGGCGACGTCAGGCGTGATGTTGAAGTCGGCCAGCGGGTACTTGATGCCCTTGGCGTAGTCCGTGATGACGGAGAACGCGGTGACCTCGGTAGCGGTGCCGGAGGTCGAGGAGATGGCGCAGAAGTGGGCCTTCTGGCGCAGCTCCGGGAAGGAGAACGGCTGGATGATGTTGTCGAAGGACTCCTCGGGGTACTCGTAGAAGACCCACATGGCCTTGGCGGCGTCGATCGGGGAGCCACCGCCGAGGGCGATGATCCAGTCGGGCTCGAACTCGCGCATGGCCTCGGCGCCCTTCATGACCGTCTCGATGGACGGGTCGGACTCGACGCCCTCGAACAGCTTGACCTCGAAACCGCCTTCCTTAAGGTCGTTCTCGACGTCCTGCAGGAACCCGCCGCGGCGCATAGAGCTGCCGCCAGAAACGATGATGGCCTTCTTGCCCTTGAGGTTCTTCACCTCGTGGCGAGCGCCCTCACCAAAGTACAGGTCACGCGGGTTGGTAAAACGTCCCATGGTGCATTCCTCCAATTCGAATTCCCAGCCAGTCTGTGGCCAGGCCCGGCCGCCCGTGCGGGCCGCCGGCTCTCCCCGAATAGTGGCGCCCGGACATGCCGGATGCGCCGTGCACAGCTGGATGCCAAAGCCCCTGAGGCAGCCAGCCAAGATGCTGCCACAAGCCATAAAACCCCAGCTTCAGGCCACATCTACATAGGATATTATCCATGTGGGCTTCTCAGTAGTCCGACCTTTCCGCGACCGTTGCAAAACCAGCCGCCCGCAGAAAAATACCCTTCGCCGATTTACAACCTCGATTGACCTCGTTCCGATGGACAAGTCGACACGGCATGATAAGGGCGCCGACACCTCAAACGGTTGCCGGCGCCCCTCGCGTTTAGTCAGGCTTTTATGAGTCGCAGGTCGTCTACAGACCCGATGCCTCGATGGCCGCAACGGCGCGGCGCAGGCCCTCAGGCGGCAGCACGAGCGCCATGCGGACGAAGCCCTCGCCACCCGGGCCAAAGCTCGCGCCCGGCGTCACGATGACGCCCGCCTTCTCCATGAGCTCGAGGCAGAAGGCCATGGAGTCCGTGCGGCCGTGCGGCAGGCGCGCCCACACGAACATCGAGCCGTGGGCGTTGGGGCGCTCCCAGCCAATCGACTCGAGGCCGTCGCACAGGGCGTCGCGGCGCTCCTGATACCTGCGCTCCTGCTCGCGCACCTGCTCGCGCGGACCGGTGAGGGCGGCGATGGCGGCGCGCTGGATGGGAAGGAACATGCCGTAGTCGCTCTGGGCACGCAACTTGCGTACCGCGGCGATGACGTCGGGGCGGCCCACGAGGAAGCTCACGCGGGCGCCGGTCATGTTAAACGACTTGGAGAGGCTAAAGAACTCGACGCCCACCTCGGAGGCGCCCTCGTTCTCGAAGAAGCTGTGGCCCTCGACGCCGTCGAAGATAATGTCGCTGTAGGCGTTGTCGTGGACGATCAGCAGGTCGTGGGCGCGGGCGAACTCGATGATCTGGGCGTAGACCTCGGGCGTGCCCACCGAGCCCACGGGGTTGGCCGGCAGCGACACCACCATGTACTTGGCGCGGTCGGCCACGGCCGAGTCGATGCGCGAGACATCGGGCAAGAAGTTCGTCTCGGCACTGAGGGGATAGAAGGCGAGGTCGGCGCCGGCGATGAGGGCCGAGGCGCGGAACAGCGGGTAGCAGGGATCGGGCACGAGCACGAGGTCGCCCTCGTCGAGAAGGGCCGAGGCCATGCGGCCCATGCCCTCCTGCGTGCCGTTGACGCTCATGATCATGTTGGGCTCGAGGCCCTCGACGCCAAAGCGGCTGGCATAGTAGTCGATGACGGCCTGGGTGAGCTCGGGCAGGTCTGCCAGAGCGTACTTCCACATGTTGGAGTCCTTGGCGGCCTCGACCAGCGCCTCCTTGACGTGCGCGGGCGGCTCGAAATCGGGCGTGCCCACCGACAGGTCGATGACCTCGCGGCCCTGCGCCTCGAGCTCGCGACGGCGCGCGTTGAGCGAGGCAAACACCTCGTCGCCAAATCGGTCGAGTCGCTTCGAGAACCGCATGGGAACCTCCGTTGTGGGCTTGGGCGCATCGTGCGCGTGCATACAAGGGTTCATTCTACGCCGCGAGCGGGTGGTGCGGCGCGGTAGGACGAGACGGACGCGCAGCAGGCATGCGGGCCGCGGCCGGCACATCAGCCACTAGAGGGTGGCGAGCAGGGCCTCGCAGCCGGCGCGGACGTCGCGGTAGGTGTCGTCGAAGTTGCCGGTCCACCAGGGGTCGGCCACGTCGCGGACGGTGCCGTCGTGCAGGCGGGCGCGCGGACGAAAGCTCGAGTCCTCGGGGATGAACGAGAGGAGCTTGGCGCACTTGTGCTCGGGATCGTTGTTGAACAGGCGCATGAGCGCCCACTCGTTGTCCTCGTCCATGTAGACGATGAGGCCCCACTTGTCGTACTCCGCGGCGCGGGCGCGGCGGGCATGGTGGGCAACGAGCGGGATGCGCTCGCGGCGAAGCTTCTCGACAGTGCCGCGGTGGGGCGGGTTGCCGCTCTCCTCGGAGCTCGTACCTGCGGAGTCGATGACAAACTCGTCGGCGCGACCCGCCTCGTCAACCAGATATTGCATGACGGACTGGGCCATCGTCGAGCGGCAGATGTTGCCAAGGCAAACAAACAGGATGCGGTGCATGGGCCTCCCCTTCTGGAGACATTCGTTTACGCGTCTTTCGATGTTAGCCCACCGCCGCGCGCTCGCCCCGCGTGTCCGTCGCGACAATCCGGGCGACGAGCTCATGGACGTTGCGCCACTTGCAACGGTCCTCGTCCTTCTCTCGGCCGGCCTCTTCCTTGTTAGCCGAAGCATCCGGAACTAAGACACCCCAGCCTTTGCAGTGGACAACAAACGGGCCCGAGCTTGTGTACAGCTCGGGCCCGCGCTGGTTACGCCATGCGCTCGCTGCTATTTGGCCCTACCGCGAAGGCCGCGGACGGGACCAGACGGCAGGGGGATGTTGAGACCCAGCAAGAAGTTGATGAGCCACACAAAGAAGAGCAGCACAAGGATGGGGATGACGCAGTCGGTCACGATCATCACGGCAAACGACTCGACGAGTGTGGCGATGGCTCCCTTGGCCCAGTCGAGCACCGAATTGGCCCCGTTCATGAGCGCGCTGGCGGCGCCCGTCGCGGCGTCAGCCACGCCCTGGCCAATGCCGCCCAGCCAGTTGGCAAAGTCGCTGAGCGGGTTTGACTCACCCGAGTCGTGGTTCGAACTCGAGCTGGAGCCGCTCGTCTCGGCTTGCTCGGACTGCTCGCCCACGGCCTCCGCACCCTGGTTCACCTGCTCCGCTACGGCCGAGGCGTCGTAGTTGAACGTGCTCTCGATAAGTCCGGACACCCCGACGCTTGCCGGCACGAGCGCCACCATCGCCACCGCGAGCAGCACAAGGCGCAGCACCAGCCCGCGAATCCTCGCGCGCGTGGACTCGCCAAGGCGCGCAAGGAGCAACACGGCTCCCAAGCCGCACGCCAGTGGCACCACAATTCTGCAGGCCGCAAGCCCCAGAATCGTAAGCAGGTACTTCTCGAGATAGATTGCCGCAAGCACTATGCCCAGGTTGGCCGCGATGTCGAGCAGCTTGCCCGAGATTCCCGAGCCTCCCGGGAAGAACGACGTAGCAACCGAGGCCGCCGTCGAGGCACCCACGAGGGCCGTGACGTCCGCTGCCTTCTTGTCGAGCGCCTCGATGGTACCGGCATGCGTGTTGGGAGAGGAGGCAAGCGTCGCCAGTGGGAAGAAGCTCAGCAGCGCGATGAGCGCCATGGCCACGCAGCCAATGATCTTGGCGCGCCGGCTCAGGGGCTCGCTGCCTTCGGGCGAAGGGATGGGCACGGGCTGCCCAGCCGGTTGCCGCGTCTCGGTCTTCTCGAGCTCGTTCATGGCGTGCTCCTTCTCGTCGAATACCAGCATGGGCAGTTCACTGCTTATCTACCCCTCCTCGACGCGCAACGTAGAGCCGGTGCGCCCGCGCTCGACCACGATCTTGTGCCCAATGCTCTGGCGCAGCAGCTCGACGTGGCTGATGATGCCCACGAGCTTGTTGCCGTTCTCGGGGCCCGTGAGCGTGCGCATCGTGAGGGCGAGCGACTCCTCGTCGAGCGTGCCAAAGCCCTCGTCGACGAACATCGTGTCGAGCTCGATGCCACCGGCATGCGCTTGAACCACGTCGGACAGCCCCAGCGCCAGGGCAAGGGATGCCTTGAACGACTCGCCGCCCGAGAGCGATGACGCGTCGCGTTCCTTGCCCGTGAAAGCGTCAAGAACATCGAGGTCAAGGCCCGTTTGCGCACTGCCCGAGGTCTCGGCGGAGAACCCGCGGCGAACGAGCTCGTAGCGACCGTCGGTCATGACGGAGAGGCGCTGGTTTGCCGCCGCAAGCACGCGGTCGAGCCAACGCATCTGCAGGTACGTCTCGAAGCTCACGCGCCTCTTGCCCGAGAGCTGGCCGTTTGCCGTCCTCGACAGCGTGTCCATCTCGGCCAGGCGAGTTGCGAGGTCGCGCGCCTCTCCACCCAGTGCCTCGATCTGGCCGGCCAAGCTCGCGTTGGCCTTCCTGCGCGCACGGACCATCTCACGCTCCTCGTCCACACGCGCTTTCTCGGTACGGGCAGCGGCAAGCTGTGCGGCGGCATCCTCGGCGGACCCGCCATCATGCTCAAGCCGCGCGACCTGCCCCTCGAGGCCGCGCTTGCGCTCCTCGAGCACGTTGAGCTGGCGCTCCAGTTCCGCAGCCTTCGCCTGGGCGGCTTCGAGCTGGCAGTCGAAGTCCTCGACGAGGGCGCTCTTGCGCGTCCGCTCAGACTCGACCTCCTCGCGAGAGCCCGAGCTCAGCTGCGCGCCAATCGCCTCGGCGGCAGCGTGGGCGCTCGCCAGCTCGCGCTGCGCGACAGCGGCCTCCTCCCGAGCCGCCCCCATCGCCTCCTCGAGCGCGGCAACCTCCTTTTCGCTGGAAGCCACGCGCTCCTTGTCCTCTTTCAGCTCACCGACGGCACGGGTGGCCACCTGCACGCGCTCCTCCGCGCCAGCGAGCGCATCCCCCGCGACGGCGAGGGCGACGTTGGCCGCTTGGGCGTCCCGCTCCAAGAGCGTCCCCGCGAACTCGTTGAGGGCGGCCTCGCGCTCCCTGAACCTGGCCTGTGCCTCGTTTGCCGCATCCTGGCAGGCAGCCGCTCGCTCCTGAAGGGTGACCTGGCACTTCTCGGCCCGAGCGACCAGGATTTCGTTTTTCTCGAGCTCATCGACGCGTGCGAGAAGAACGGCAAGCTCTCGGTCTGCCCCCTTCTTCTCGCCCGTCAGCTTGGCGCACCGCGCCTCGATCTGCTCGCAGGTGCCAAGGCGTTCCACGGCGGCATCGAGCTCTGCCTGCGCGGTCTCGGCCTGCTTGCGGGCCGCGGCCACGGCGGCGGACTTCTCGTTGGCGCAACCCGCTGCCTTGTCCGCCCTCTCCTTGGCACGGTCGAGCTCGTCGCGCGTGGGAACCGCGCCCTCGTACACCGCGGGATGGGGGTGCGCGGTCGAGCCGCACACGGGACAGGGCTCGCCCTCCCTGAGCTCGGCGGCCAGCACGCCCGCCTGACCATCGAGGAAGGCCTGGCGAAGCGCCGTGTAGGCCCCGTCCTTCGCATTCATCTCGGTACGAGCCGCAGCGTAGACGCTCGTTGCCCTCTCCAGCTCGTCAGAGCGCTCGGCAACGGCAACCTCGCGTGCATGAACCTCCTGGTAGTTCGCGCGCGCCTCGGCAAGCTTGCGTCCAAGTTCAACGACGGCTGCCCTGGCGCGCTCGCACTCGGCTGGCACGCCGGCCAGCGAGGTCGCGCGGTCGTTCAAGCCCTCAAGCTCGGCACGCGCCGCCTCAAGGTTGGACTCCGCCTGCTCCAGCTCGGCCTCCTTGGCCTTCGCGACATCCCCCAGCTTCTCGAGCTCGGCCTGGCGGTGCGCAAGCTCGGCGAGGCGCTCGCAGGCCTCCTTGGCCTCCTCGAATGCCTTCCGTGCCGCGTCTTGATCGCCCTTGGCGCGCTCGAGTTCAACGGGGACATCCGCGTGCGCAGCCATGCGGGCACGCCCCAGCTCGAGCCGTTCGCACGCACCGTCATGGTCGATGGCGAGCTTCTCGGCAGCGCTCTGCTTCGCCTTGGCCTCCTGGGCGGCCTTGACCTCCTCGGCCCTTGCCTCGTCGAGCCTCCTGAACGCCTCGAGCTCCTGGTCAAGGCGTGCCACCTGGGCGGCAAGTCCCTCGCGGGCGGGCTTACGCGCCTCGAGCTCCGCAAGCTTGTCGCGCGCGGGCGCCACCTTCTGCCCCGCCGCCACAAACTCGCTGGCGGCCTGCGCAAGCTGCCTCTTGCAATCGGCAAGGCGGGTCGCGCGGTCTGCCAGGGTCACGAGCCGCTCGACCTCGCTGGCCGCGCTGGCGCACGTCTTGTCAAGGGCAACGAGCGCCCGCCCATCGGCCTCGTCTTGCTCCGCGATAAGGGCCAGGGCCTCGTCGGCGTTGGGCAGCGAGGCCTCACACAGGGCCTCCGCCCTCTCTGCACGCTCCTCGCCCTCCACCTGGATGTTGGGCACGAGGGCAAGGAGCTTCTCCCTGCCTGCGCGGCCCTGCTCCTCGAGCTCGCCCGCACGGGCCTTCAGGGCCCTCTGGAAGCTCTCGTAGGGAGCCGTGCCAAAGAGCCTACGCATGATCTTGCCGCGCTCGCTGGTGTCTGCCTTGAGGAGGCGGCGGAAGTCTCCCTGCGCGATCATCACCACCTGCGAGAACTGGTTGCGGTCGATGCCCAGCAGCTCCTGGATTGACTCGTTGGCCTCCTTCATGCGCGTGATGGGCGCCTCGCCCCCAGCCATGAAGCTTACGCTGGCGAGCTGCGTCGCCATGCCCTCGCCGCGCTTCTTGGGGCGCTCGTACTCGGGGTTGCGGCGCACGGTGTAGGCCTTGCCATGGTGAACGAACTCGAGCTCAACGTAGGTGGGCGTCTCCTTCTTGGCAAAGTCGCTGCGCAGGCTGCGCGTGGTGCGGTCCGAGCCGCTCGCCTGCCCAAACAGGGCAAACGAGATTGCGTCGAAGATGGTGGTCTTGCCGGCACCCGTGTCACCGCAGATGAGGTAGAGGCCGTGCGCGCCCAGGCGGTCGAAGTCGATAGTGACCTCGCCCGCATAGGGACCAAACGCGCTGATGGTGAGTTTGGTGGGTCTCATCTACTTCTCCTCGATCTTCTTGAGCTCGTCGACGACCACGCCGCGCTGGGCATCCGTGAGCTCGCTTCCGTTCTGCAGCTCGTAGAACTCGCAGAACAGGTCAAGCGGGCTCGTGCCGTCCTCGCCCGCAGCCGGGGCGTCCGAGGACACGCCGGCGGCGCGCGTTCGGGCGTTGTCATACTCGAGGCTCATGACGTTGGGATAGACCTCGCGCAGCTGCGCCAGGGCGTCAAGCACGGGGTTCTCGTCGGTCAGCACGGCGTAGATGTAGTCCTCGCGGCTGGTTCCGGGCTCGCCAGCGACCTCGCTCGACACGAGGCGCTCGAGCGGCCCTCGCAGGCGGCGCAGGTCATGGAGGGGCTCAAGCGCCGCGAGCTCGATGGCGGGCTCGTCGCCGGGCTTGCCCAGCTCGACCAGGGTGGCTGACTTCTGGCCGCGCCACTCGGAGAGGGAGTACTTGAGGATGGAGCCAGAGTAGCGCACGGCATCGCGGCCCACGCGCTGGGCACCGTGGACGTGCCCCAGTGCCACGTAGTCAAACGGGTCGAACACGCTCGCGTCGACGTTGTCCATGCCGCCCAGCGACAGCTCCGAGGCGCAGCGCTCGGGCGAGATGCCGCCACTCGTCACGAACTGGTGGGCCACGCAGACGTTGTGCACGCGCCGGCCCTCTTCGTCAACATCACGCAGCTCGCAGGCGTCGACCACCACGCGCAGGGCGTCGGTGTAGTCCAAGACCTGCGCGTCCGGAAAGAAGTGGCGCACCGTTGCGGGCTGCAGGAAGGGAATGGGCCAGACGTCGACCGGGCCAAGCTCGTCTGTCAGGCGCACGGGCTCGATACGGCCGTCGAAGACCGGCGACACGTGGATGCCCTGGTTGGCGAGCAGGCTCGAGGCATAGGCCACGCGCTCGGCCGAGTCATGGTTGCCCGCGGTCACGATGGCCGGGACGCCCGTGGCGGCGAGCTGGGCGAGGAACCAATCGACGAGGGCCACGGCGTCCGCGCTGGGCATCGAGCGGTCATAGAGGTCGCCCGCGACGAGCACCGCATCGACGCCGCGCCCGCCAATCATTCCTATGACCTGCTCGAGCACATGGCGCTGGTCCTCGAGCAGGGAAAACTCGCACACCGACTTTCCGATGTGCAAATCCGAGATGTGCAGCAGCCTCATGGCCCCTCCCTAGGGTCGAACCGGGATCGAATTCCAATTGTCTCCATTGTATTGCTCGCCCCTGACACTATTTCTCAGTCACGTGACAGGGGGCTGGTCTTCCGTCTCCGCAGATTGGGGACAAAAGACCCGCCCCCGTCCCCGCGCCCCGCGCCGCCGGGCGCACAGGGCGTGGGCCAAACGGCCCACCCGCATGTCTCCCCACCGCTTATAGGCGGTAAAACCACTTATAAGTGGTGGTGGAATGCGGCCACAAACCACATATTTGAGCCATGCCGACTCAAGACACATACTCCCTCACCTGCGCCTTTGCGAAGAAGTTCGCTCTGCGTCTGCGCAGCCTGCGCGAAAGCAGGGGCCTCACCCAGGAGAAGGTCGCCGAGCTTGCCGGCATGAACACGAACACCTACCAAAAGTACGAGCGCGGCATCCTTGACGAGGACAAGCCCGCCAACCCTCGCCTGTCGTCGCTCCTCTCGATTGCCAGCGCATTTGAAATGGACGTGAGCGAGCTGCTCGTGGTCGAGTACGATAGCTCCGTCACCGGACGCGCGACCCTAGCCGGCCAAAACCTCGACCCAGCCTGGACAGGGCAGCACCGCGACGGCGTAACGACCATATAACTCCAGCTCGGAGGTCACATGTACGGACTGCAGGCCGAGGCCCACTTCGACGGTGCCCACTTCCTCACCAACTACTACGGCAAGTGCGAGAACCTCCACGGCCACCGCTGGCGCGTCGTCGCCACGATCGAGGTCGAGCAGCTGCAGGACGGCACCGGCGCCGGAGGCGGCCTTCGCGAGGACGGTACGCAGACCGGCGACGGCACGATGCGCGACATGGTCGTCGACTTTGGCGTCTTCAAGCGCGTCGTCGCCGAGGTAGCAGGCGAGCTCGACCACACCTTCCTCGTCGAGGAGGGGTCGCTTGCGCCCGCGACCATCGCGGCACTCGAGAGCGAGGGCTTCACCCTGACCATCCTGCCCTTCCGCACCACGGCCGAGAACCTCGCCCGCTGGTTCTACGAGCGTCTCGAGCAGCGCGGCCTGCCCGTCTCGCAGGTCGAGGTCGACGAGACGCCCAACAACCGCGCCTTCTACGCTGCAAGCGGTCACGTAGGCCGCTAGCTGCAGCTTTGTCGCTCCATTTGCACTGGGGTGCCCCGCTGTCAACACCCGAACATAGCGTGACGGCCTTGTGGTCGTTTCAGAATCGCCATCCTTAGTGTCCGATTCGCGTTGCATCATGGGTTCACAGGAAAACGAACACGTGTTTGCGAGCGGAGGCGAGGCACATGACAGGCACCACACCCCGGCGCGCGGCCATGCCCGGCGACCCCACGGACACAGGGCACGTCTACCTCTGCATCGACCTCAAGAGCTTCTACGCCTCCGTCGAGTGCGCGGACCTTGGGCTCGACCCGTTTAAGACCAACCTCGTCGTGGCAGACACGAGCCGCGGCCCCGGCACCATCTGCCTAGCACTCTCCCCCGCCATCAAGGCCTGCGGCCTGTCGGGCCGCCCACGGCTGTTCCAGATTCCCAAGAACATCCGCTACCGCGCCATCAGGCCCCACATGCGCCGCTACATGGAGGTATCGGCGCAAATCTATAGCATCTATCTGCGCTTCATTGCCAAGGAAGACATCCACGTCTACTCGATCGACGAGTGCTTCATCGACGCCACGCCCTACCTTGCGCTCTACCAGACAGACGGGGCAGGCCTCGCGCGCATGCTCATGAACACCGTCTATGCCGAGACGCGCATCTGCGCCACGGCCGGCGTGGGCACCAACCTCTTCCTCGCCAAGGTGGCGCTCGACATCCTCGCCAAGCACGAGCCCAGCCACATCGGCGTGCTCGACGGCCCCACGTTTCGCCAGAAGATCTGGCACCATCGTCCCATCACGGACATCTGGCAGGTGGGCCCGGGCATCGCGCGCAGGCTCGCCCGCCTGGGCGCCTACGACCTCGCGGGGGTCGTCGCCATCGACGAGGCAACCCTGCGCCGCGAGTTCGGCGTCAACGCGGTCCACCTCGCCGAGCACGCCCGCGGCATCGAGAACTGCACCATTGGCCAGATCCAAGCCTACGAGCCGCAGCAGCACTCCATCAGCGTGGGCCAGGTGCTCACGCACCCCTACACGGCAGACGAGGCGCTCACCGTCGTGCGCGAGATGGTCGACGAGAGCGTTCTCGACCTCATCGGCAAGGGCCTGGCCTGCGGCCACGTCTCGCTATGGGTTGGCTACCACATGGATGTGACGGACTGGGAGCTCGCCTGCGTCCGGCGCGGCCCGCACGCCGCGGCCTCGCACAAGCTCGCGGCCCACACCTCGTCGCGCGAGGCGCTCATGCGCGAGGTCGAGCGCCTGTTTGCCGAGGTCGTGGACACGCGACGCAAGGTCAAGCGCCTGAGCATAGGCCTTGGCGCCCTCATCTCCCAGAGCCTTGCCGAGCCCACGCTGTTCGTAGACGTGCAGGCCGAGGAGACTGAGCGCAGGCTCGTCGCCACAACGCTCGCCGTAAAGCAGCGGTTTGGAAAGAACGCGATCATCCGCGGCCGAAGCTTCCGCAAGGAGGCCACGGGGCGCGACCGCAACGCACAGGTGGGAGGACACCATGCATAACAGCCTTCTTGGTTCGGAGAGTTCGCCCGTGGCACGCGCCGCCACCCCAACCGACGCCGCGCAGTTCATGCCGTTCGCGGCCCTCACCGGCTACTACGACGTCGTGCGCGAGCAGGAGCGCGTCCGCGAGCCGCGCCACACCATGACCGAGGAGCGCACCGAGCAGATCTCGCGAATGCTCTCGCGCCTGGGCAAGGGCAGCGAGGTGCGCGTCACCTACTACGCGCGGGACTCCTACGAGACCTGCGTGGGTACGGTGCGCCAGATCGACGCCGCCTTCAGGACGCTCGAGCTCACGCAGGGCGGCTCCCGCTCGAGCAGGCGCATCCTGTTCGAGGACATCTGGGAGATCGACTGGCTCGGCTAGGCACGGTCCGACGCCTCGCCGAGGCACGGAGGGCGGGGCCAGTGGTTCCGTCACCACGGGCGTAGTCCCGCACGGCCAGCACGGGGCGGCAACCACCCGGGGCGTCCGCGCGTACAATGGCACGGACACGAGAGGAGCCCGCATGGCAGAACAGACAGCGAGGTACGAGGAGAGGCGGCGCCTCGAGGCAGACCGCTTCGAGGTCTCCGTTGGCAGGCTGCACGTCAACGACGCTGACTTTCCCTACTCGTTCATACGCATTCGCCCGGGCGTGTGCGTCCTGCCCCTCATCGAGGGCGAGGGTGAGCCCCAGACCGTGCTCATCCGCCAGTTCCGCCCCGCCACGGGCAGCATGCAGGTCGAGCTTCCGGCCGGCGCCATCGACGAAGGCGAGCAGCCCCGCAACACGGCGGCGCGCGAGCTGGCCGAGGAGACGGGCTACGTGGCCTCCGAGCTCGTTGACCTGGGAGCCTTCCACCCCTCGCCCGGCGCCACCGCTGAGACGATCCACCTGTTCCTTGCCCGCTGCGGCGGGCAGACGAGTGACGCGCGCCCAGACGCCAGCGAGGACATACGCCAGCGGGTGGTGCCCCTCTCCCATCTCGAGGGCCTCATCGCAAGCGGCGAGTTCCGCCACGGCGCGGGGCTCGCGGCCTGGGCGCGTGCGCAGGCGCGCGGCCTGCTGAGCGACCAGGCACAACCGGCAACGCCACGGCCCGCGCCGCAGGCAGGGGATGTCGCGCGTGCCGCCGGCCAGGCGGAGATGCGCTCATGACAAGCGAGTCTCCCCTCGACATCCTGCGGCGCGTCTTTGGCTACCCAAGCTTTCGCGCGCACCAGGAGCAGATCATCGACGCCGCCCTTGCCGGGCAAGACGTCATGGCCGTCATGCCCACCTCGGCAGGCAAGTCGATCTGCTACCAGGTGCCCGCCCTGGCCCTCGGCGGCCTCACCGTCGTGGTGTCGCCCCTCATCTCGCTCATGAGCGACCAGGTCTGCGCCCTGCGCGAGTTGGGCGTCGCCGCGGCCTGCCTCAACAGCTCGCTCACCGCGCCCGACCGCCTCCAGATTCTCGACCAAGCGCGGGCGGGCGAGCTCACGCTGCTCTACGTGGCGCCCGAGCGCCTCGACGACCCCGCCTTTCTCGACCTGACGCACGAGCAGCCGCCCCGCCTGCTCGCCATCGACGAGGCCCACTGCATCTCGCAGTGGGGCAACGACTTTCGTCCCAGCTACCAGCGCATTCGCGAGTTCGTCGACCAACTCGAGACCCGCTGCCCCGTCATGGCGCTCACCGCAACCGCCACCCGCCAGGTGCGCGAGGACATCGAGGGCTCCCTTGGCCTCGAGAACCCCCTGCGCGTCGTGGCGAGCTTCGACAGGCCCAACCTCTCGTTTGCGGTCGAGCGGCCCACGAGCAGGCGCGCCAAGGACGAGGCGCTCGCACGCTTCGTCGCCGACCGACCGGAGCGCAGCGGCATCATCTACTGCATGAGCCGCCGCTCCGTCGAGCAGGTCTGCGACGACCTCTGCGAGCGCGGCATCGCCGCCACCCGCTACCACGCGGGACTCTCCCCCGACGAGCGCGAGCGCAACCAGGCAGACTTCATCTATGACCGCAAGGCCGTCATGGTGGCCACGAACGCCTTTGGCATGGGCATCGACAAGAGCAACGTGAGCTACGTCGTGCACTACAACCTGCCACTCTCGCTCGAGAACTACTACCAGGAGGCGGGCCGTGCCGGCCGCGACGGCACGGCGGCCGAGTGCCTGCTGCTCTACAGCCCCGCAGACGTCCACACGGCGGAGTTTCTCCTCTCGCGCACCGAGCGCTCGGACCTCACGCCCGAGCAGCTCGAGCAGCTGCGCCAGGCAGACGACGCCCGCCTGCGCCAGATGGTCTTCTACGCCACTACCACCAACTGCCTGCGCTCGTTCATCCTGCGCTACTTTGGCGAGGAGGCCCCGGCCTGCTGCGGCAGCTGCTCGAACTGCCTCGCAGACTTCGAGGAGACGGACGAGCGCACCAACGCTCTCAAGATCGTGAGCTGCGTGGCCCGCGTGCGCCAGCAGGCCCGCGCGCAGGGAATGTATGCCGAGAGCGTTGGCGTGGGCCTCATCGTCGACATCCTGCGTGGCTCGCGCGCCGCCCGCGTGCTCGAGCGCGGCTACGACGCCCTGTCGACCTACGGCATCATGGCAGACGTCCCCGTGCCGCAGATTCGTTCGCTCATCGACGAGCTCGTCTACCGCGGCGTGCTCGGCCGCTCGGCGGGCAACTTCCCCACCATTACCCTCACCGCCCGCAGCGGCGCCTTCCTGCGCTCGACCGAGCCCTTCCTCGTCAAGGTTGCCAAGGGCAGGCCGCGACCGGCAAGGCACGCCCGTACCGCCCAGGACGCATCGGTGGAGCGCGCAGACCTCACGCCCGAGCAGGCCCAGCTCTTCTCGGCCCTGCGCACTCTGCGCACCGAGCTCGCCCACGAGCAGCAGATTCCGCCCTACCTCATCTTCAACAACGCCACGCTCGAGGACATGTGCCGCAAGCGCCCCCGCAGCACGGAGGAGCTGCTCGAGGTAAGCGGCGTGGGCGCCAAGAAGGCCGAGCGCTACGGGGAGGCCTTCCTCGAGGCCATCGCCAACGCGCCCGCCTAGCCGTCCGAGCGTTTCTGATCGGTGAACTTCGCCAGGCGGCCCGGCGTGGCGCGGCACGCGCCTCGCATCGCATTCCTACAATTGCGCTAGGAGATGATTTGCATGGACAACGCCACCAAGAGCTCGGTCCAGGAGGCGCTCGCGGCGCTGGGCCTCTCGCCCAGTCGCCTCATCAAGGACACCACGCGCGAGCAGCGTATCGAGATCATCGAGCGCTCGCTGTCGTGGTGTGGCGAGGGCAGCTGCGACAACTGCGGCTCGTGCCGCCTGGGGTCGGGCGACCCCTGGAAGACCTACGCGCCCTACATCGACGGCCTCAAGGAAATCGACGAGATTAACGCCGAGATAGCGGCGGCTCGCGAGAGCCGCCTCGAGCGAGGCTAGCGGCCCGTCCGCTACAATCGCACAGAGCACAAACACACCGCCGCGCCCATCCGCGCGGTACAGCTACGCAAAGGAGAGCACATGCGCACCGTGAACGTTGGCATCATCGGCCTGGGCACCGTGGGCGGCGGCGTCGCCCGCCTCATCCTGAGCCACCACAACGAGTATCTTGCCAGCTATGGCATCGACCTGGGCATCGCCCGCGCCTGCGCGCTCGACCCCGAGGCGGCCCGCGTCTGCGGCATCGCCGACGACACCTTCACCACCGATTGGCACGACGTCGTGAGCGACCCGGCCGTCGACGTCGTAGTCGAGCTCATCGGCGGCGAGCACCCCGCCACCGAGATCTACGAGGCGGCCTTCGCCAACGGCAAGCACGTCGTCACCGCCAACAAGGCCCTGCTCGGCCGTCACGTCGAGGCGCTTGCCGCCAAGGCACGCGCCAACGGCGTGCAGCTCAAGTGCGAGGCGAGCTGCGGCGGCGGCATCCCCATCGTGAGCACCCTCGAGCACGACCTCGTGGGCAACAAGATCATCACCATCGCCGGCATCCTCAACGGCACCACCAACTACATCCTGTCGCGCATGGAGTCCGAGGGCGCCGACTACGCCGACGTCCTGGCAGACGCCCAGGCCAAGGGTTACGCCGAGGCCGATCCCTCGGCCGACGTCGACGGCTTTGACGCCGCAAGCAAGACGGCCATCCTCGCTTCGATTGGCTTCCGCACCCGCGTCACCACCGACGACGTCTTCCAGCAGGGCATCCGCACCATCGCCGCTGAGGATATCGCCGCCGCGCACGAGCTTGGCTACACCATCAAGCTACTTGGCATCGCCCGCAACACCAGCGACGGCGTCGACGTGCGCGTGCACCCCACGATGATCCCGCTCGACCACCAGCTCGCCAAGGTCTCCGGCGCCATGAACGCCGTGTACGTCGTGGGCGACGCCGTAGGCGAGACGATGTTCTACGGCGCCGGCGCCGGCTCCTTCCCCACCGCGAGTGCCGTCGTGGGCGACATCCTCACCCTCGCCGATCCCATCAGCCACGGCTCCGCGCCCCTGCCCGAGGCCGAGCCCTTCCAGCACACGCTGCCGCTGCGCCCCATGGACGAGCTCGAAACCAAGTACTACGTGCGCCTTGCCGTCGCCGACCGCGTGGGCGCGCTCGCCGAGGTCGTCAACGTCTTCGCCAAGCACGACATCTCGATCTCGCTCATCAACCAGCTCGAGGACGGCACGGCAGACGGCGACGCCTGCTCCGTCATCTTCCTGACGCACGAGGCCCTCGAGAAGAACATGCAGGCCGCCGCGGCCGAGCTCACGCAGGCGAGCTGCGTGCGCGCCGTCGCCAACGTGCTGCGCATCGAGGACGCCAACGCCTGGACCGATGGCGTCATGGCCAACTAGCCGCAGCTCACCGTACTCATCGCCACAAAGAGGGACCCTCCGAAGCCAGCTTCGGCGGGTCCCTCTCGCTATCTGCGTATGCGTGGCGCCTAGGCGAGCGCGGCGGCGACGGCGGCGCAGAAGGCCGGGATGTCGTCGGGGCAGCGGCTCGTGATGAGCGTCTGGCCATCGGAGTCGTCGACGTGGGCCTCCTCGTCGACCCACACGAAGCCGCCGTTCTCCATGTCGATACGGTTGAACTCGCAGCTCGTCACCGTCTTGCCCTTGGCGACGCCGGCGTTCACGAGCAGCCACGGGCCGTGGCAGATGCAGGCCACGACCTTCTTGGCGTCCATGAATTCACGCATGATGCGGTGCGCTTCGGGGTTGATACGCAGACGGTCCATGTTGACGGTGCCACCCGGGACGATGAGGACGTCGTAGCCCTCGGCGCCGGCCTCGGCGAGGCTCTTGTCTGGCACGATCTGCTGAGAGTCGTAGCGGTCGCCCGTGACGCAGTCGATAGGGTTGCTCGCCGCGGCAATCGTGACCTCGGCGCCAGCCTCACGCAGGAACTTCGCAGGCTCGAGAAGCTCGGGCTCCTCGGTGCCGTAGCCCTCGACGATGATCAGGGCGCTCTTTCCGGTAAGGTCTGCCATGTTCCCTCCTTTGGTGCGGCGCGAGGCCGCGAGGATTCTGCCAACAGTGGCATCGTACGCATCAAAGGTAGGCCGCAAACCCTCTAATTCGCGAGCGGGGGCATGCGGTCGGCAGACAAGCGCCCTACTCGACGCCGCGCTCAGAGAGGCCCACGCAGCCCTCACGCTCCACGGCCTCTCCCGCCAGGGCGCGCACGCAGCGCCCAACGCCGCGAGCCGCCTGCTCGAGGGGCACGTTCCTGGCGTCAACCAGCAGGCGGCCCACCCCCGCCCGCGCCAGCTCGAGCGCCTCGGGCACAAGGTCGACCGGCTCGTCGAGGTAGACGCGCGACCTACCGCGTCCATCGGTCCTCACGGGCAGGGCGCGCTCGTCGATGTTCACGAGCCAGTGGCTCTTGTAACGGTACGGACAGTTCGCATGGTCGCGGTCGCACGCGTAGGCAACCTGCAACGCGCAGTGCTCGCAGGTCATGAGGCGCGGCCGACCAAAGACGCACGCGCCAACGGGCAGGGCGCCCGCGCGGGCAAGGCGGCACATCTGGCCCAGCGACAGCTCAGGCGAGAGCCAGGCGAGGCAAGCCCCCATGGCGTCGAGCGCGCGCAGGGCAGCGGCGTTATGCGCGGGAATGCAGCCGCGCGCCTCGGCCAGGGCACCCCGCTCGCGGGCAAGCGCCAGCTCGGAGACGTTTCCCACCGCAACGGGCCGCCCCTCCATGACCCAGGGATCAAGGCGGGCGTGGTCGCCCTCGCGACACACCTCGTCGAGCACGGGCACAACCAGGCCGCGACGCACCTCATCCGCCAGCCCCTCTGTAGGCTCACGGTCAATGACGTCGAGGTAGATGCGGGTGGCACCGGCCTCACGCAGCTCGCGCGCGTCGTCGGGGGCGCTCACCAGCGCACAGATCTCACAGCTCTCGCTCAAGCCTGCTCACCGCCTCGGCCGCCTCGCACACCAGCTCCACACTCCGCGTCACGCGCACGTCGGCGCCAGACGGCACGGCGCGCGGCACCCTCACCACAACGCGCTCGCCCGCGGCCACCGCACGCGGCGCCACAACCACCAGGAAGCGCGTGGGCTCGCTCGCGTGGCGCAGCTCGAGCGAGTCGCCGGCGTCCACTGGGGCGTCGAGCTCAAGCTCGATGGTGCCCCTTAGCTGCTGGCCGTCGCGCGGGACAAAGCCCGGCTCGGGCTCAAAGCCCAGCACGTGGCCCACGAGCTCGCCTCGGTTGCCGCTGCGCTCGTAGCTCATGAGACCGTTGCCAGACTCGCCGCGAAGGTAGCAGTCGATGAGCCCTCGATTGAAGCTGCGTTTGAGGCGGCGGCGCAGCGCCTCCCCGTTAGGCTGCCCGCCCGCGGCGAGGGCGTCGAGCGCCACGCGGTAGGCGCTCGTCACGGCATAGACGTAAGGGCTCGGCTTCATGCGGCCCTCGAGCTTGAGGGAGGCCACGCCCGCACGGGCGAGCGCACGCACGTCTCCCACCACGCAGTTGTCGCGCGTGCACAGGGCGCGCTCGCGCTCGGCCGGCTGCAGGCGCACGCCCTCCTCTCCCACCAGGTCAAACGGCAGACGGCAGGGCTGGGCGCACATGCCACGGTTGGGAGAGCGGCCCTCGCGCAAAAAGCTCGAGAGCATGCATACCCCCGAGTAGCTGGGGCATATTGCCCCGTGCGAGAAGACCTCGAGCTCAAGGCTGGTGCGCCCGGCAATCGCCGCGATCTCTTCCAGCGGCAGCTCGCGCGAGAGCGTCACGCGGCTCGCGCCCAGCTCCTCGCACAGGCTCACACCACGCGCGTCGTGCACGTTGGCCTGGGTCGACACGTGAATCTCGGCCCCGGGCAGCCGGCGACGCACCTCGACCAGAAGGCCCCAGTCCTGGATGATCAGGGCGTCGGCCCCGGCGTCGAGCACGCGCACGGCGTCGTCGACGGCACCGGCGAGCTCGTCTTGTGCCACGACCACGTTCATCGTCACGTAGACGCGGGCGTCATGGGCATGAGCCAAGCTGCACAGGCTCGCAAGCTCGTCGAACGATATGCCGCCCGCGCGACGGCGCGCGTTGAGGGTGCCCGTCACGCCGCAGTAGATGGCATCGGCTCCCCCGGCGATGGCGGCAAGGAACGCCGCGCGGTCGCCCGCGGGGGCCAGAAGCTCGGGTATGTCATGCTCGCGTGTCATGAGCTACGAGTCTAGCAAAGCTCGCGCGGGCCCTACTCGGCAGGCTCCATCGAGACGAGCTCAACCTTCCACGCAAAGTCGTGCGAGGTCAGGCCGTGGCCGCCCACGACCATCTCACCCACCTGGTTGTCGAACGGATCGTTGCGCAGCACGTCGCAGGCAGGCGCAAGATTACCCTCGAACTGCGCGTTTGCCACCATGCGCCACGGCCCCAGGTTGCCAAAGTAGAAGCGGCGCCGTGCCTCATCGCCATCGCGGCGGGCGGCGGAGCCAAACGAGCAGTCGGCCCAGAGCCAGCCCAGCCCCCCGACGTAAAACATCGCCCAGTCGTGCGGGCCCACATGGTCGAGTGCGGCATACAGGCCGCTTTGCCAGCGGGCGGGCACGCCACCCAAGCGGCACAGCGTGATGAACGTGAGCGCAAAGACGCCGCAGTCTCCCCGCAGCGACTTAGCGCAGTTGTCGGCAATGCCGTCGAGCAACACATAGGCGGGCTGGAAGCGATAGTCCACGTTCTTGGTCACGTAGTCATAGGCAGCCCGCGCGCGCCCCAGCGCGTCGCCCTCGGCAAGGCCCGCAAAGATACGGTCCGCGAGCGCGCGCAGGTAGGGAGTAAAGGCAACGTGCGGCCGATCCTCCCGCAAGTCGGCGAGGCAGGGCGCGGGAGCCGTGCCGACGCGCGGTGCGGGCGCGGCCGGGGCGTCCGCCCACAGGTCTGCGTAGGGGGCGCAGATCGTGTACTCGTACTCGACATAGAAGCCGCGCGCACCCTCCCGCTCCCAGTACATTGTGCGCTGCGGCGCGTCCTCGGCGGCAGCGATACCGCCCGGCGTGGCGTCGACCACGCGCATGTCCGCCTGCTGCGGGCACGCGGCCGGCAGCGGCAGCCAGCACCTCACCGGCGTGTCGGCGCCAATCTCAACACCCTCGCCCGCCTCGATGCTCGCGCGGATGCGAACGCGGCGCGCGGCGTGACCCCGCTCGCGCATCTCGTCAATCGTGGCGAGCTGCTCCGTGCGGTCGGGCGCAGGGCACGAGAGCCCCGGCACCTCCTCGGGATACTTGCGCAGCGCGTCGAGAAAGCTCGCGAGGAAACGTTGCTCGCCCTCGACGAGACGCCAGTCGATGCGCCCGCGGTCAATGAGGGCGTCGAGGTCCCCCTCGCCAAAGTCGGGCCACTCGGCACGAATCTGGGCCAGGGCCTGCTCGCGCGTCACGCAGAAGTCGCGCGGCGTGCGCAGCATGCGGGCGCGCTCGGCACGCAGGCAGGCGGCGAGCTCGGGGCGCGTTCCGGCGGCGAGTTCGTCCTCGATGAGGCGAACGGCGTGCGCGAGCTCGCCCGCGTCCTTGAGGCGCGCGATCTCGACGGGAAGCCCGTCGTCAAGGTGTCTGATGTCCTCGTTCGTCGCGTCGAATTCGCCCATCTCGTCTTTGCTCCCCGTCTTCTCGTCATGGCGCGGGCGCTGCGGGCACAATGTCTGCAGCGCCACATACGCCCCATGGTAGCCCTAACGAGCTCATCAAGGCTCGCACCAACCGCTCGCCGGACCCGCGGGGCACCGTTCGCCGCAAATATGGGCTAAGCCGCACGCCCGCGGCCATACTCCCCCTTGGCCGTCGATTCGGTCACCGGCAGCAAATGTCCAGCGTACGGTGGTCAACGTCGCGGCCGCGCATATCCAGGCGGCAGGCAGGGGCGCCCGCCGCACCCAAGCAGAACAGGGGCATCACATGAATCTCAGGGAGAAGTACGGCGAGTGGGGCATCGTCCTTGGAGCCACCGAAGGCGTGGGCGAGGCCTTCTGCAAGAAGCTCGCCGAGGGCGGCATGAACCTCGTCATGGTGGGCCGCCGCGAGGAGCTCATGCGCGAGAAGGCCGAGAAGTTCAAGGAGGAGTACGGCGTCGACTACAAGGTCGTACGCGCCGACCTCTCCCAGCCCGATGACGCCTGCGAGAAGATCTTCGCCGCCACCGAGGGCCTCGACATGGGCTTCATGAGCTACGTGGCGTGTCTGCACCACTTTGGCCGCCTCCAGGACGTCGACCTCGCCGTCCACGAGCAGTGCCTCAACGTCAACGTCATCAGCTTCCTGCGCATCTTCTACCACTACATGAAGCAGTTCGCCGCCCAGGACCGTGGCGCCGTCATCAACGTCTCGTCCATGACGGGCATCTCGGGCTCGCCGTTCAACGGCCAGTACGGCGCCGGCAAGGCCTACATCCTCAAGCTCACCGAGGCAGTCGCCTACGAGACCAAGAAGACCGGCGTCGACGTCGAGGCCATCACGCTGGGCACCACCCTCACCCCCACGGCCATGAAGAACTTCCCCAAGGGCCCGGCCGGCGACGCGGTCGTCAAGATCGCCCTCACCCCCGACCAGGTCGCCGACGAGGCGTTCGAGAAGCTCGGCCACGAGATGTCGGTTATCGCCGGCGAGCGTAACAAGAACAGCGTGCACGACTGGAAGGCCAACCACACGGAGGACGAGTACATCGCCTATATGGGCGCCTTCTACGAGAACTAGCGCCACGCACGGCACACCGGCCACGCACGCGGCTCAACGTCTCCGCATCCCCACCCGCCCGAGCCACCCGGCCCGGGCGGGTTTCTTGTTCTGCTCCGCCTGCCGCCCCGCCCTCTTGGTCGCCACCTCCCGCGACCCGGGCAGTCTCCTCGCTCCGGTCTTCTCGCCTCGCACGTCGCCCAGCCCCAGGCGCGCCCCGCATCAATCTTTTTGTCTCAGGCGTGTATCAAGCCAGCTCCCGCTCGCCGCAGGCCGCGCGGACGCGGCATAATAGAGACTTGGGTGCGGCCGCCCAGCTGTGCCGCCCCCGTTCGACCGCGCCGCGCACGCGGCGTGCCACACATACGGAAACGGGCGTTACCCGCAGCAGGGTAGGCGCGTCCACTACCGAGAAGGGCAGGACGAATGGTCTCTCGCATCTACGTTGAGAAGAAGCCGGGCTTCGACGTGGAGGCGCAGCAGCTCGCGCAAGAGCTGCGCACCATCCTTGGCATCGGCAGCCTCGAGGGGCTGCGCATCATCAACCGCTACGACGTCGAGGGCATCGGGGAGGACCTCTTCCAGCGCTGCGTTCCCATCGTGTTCAGCGAGCCCCAGGTAGACGCCGCCACCGCGGAGCTTCCTGTCGAGGGCGTCACGCTCGACGAGGCCGGCTTCGTCACCGGTGCCCCCGCGGGCACCGCCGTCTTTGCCGTGGAGTACCTGCCCGGCCAGTTCGACCAGCGCGCGGACTCCGCCAGCGAGTGCGTCCAGCTCATCAGCGCGGGCGAGCGCCCGCTCGTCCGCTCGGCCAAGGTCTACGTGCTGGAGGGCGCACTCACGGCCGATGACGTCGAAGCCATCAAGCACTACGTCATCAACCCCGTCGAGGCTCGCGAGGCGTCGCTCGCCCACAAGCACACCCTCAAGATGAGCGTGGCCACCCCGGCGGACGTCGAGCGCCTCGAGGGCTTCCTCGACCTCGACCAGGAGGGCCTCGCCGCCTTCATCGCAAACCGCGGCCTGGCGATGGACCTCGCCGACATCACCTTCTGCCAGCAGTACTTCGCCGGCGAGCACCGCAACCCCACCATCACCGAGATTCGCGTCATCGACACCTACTGGTCCGACCACTGCCGCCACACCACCTTTGGCACGCAGCTCGAGGACGTCCAGATCGACGACGAGGTCGTCAGGGCCGCGTTCGACAAGTACCTCGCGATGCGCCACGAGCTCGGCCGCGACGCCAAGCCCGTCTGCCTCATGGACATGGGCACCATCGGCGCCAAGTGGCTCAAGCAC
>ENA-OVGE01000619-OVGE01000619.1-human-gut-metagenome-genome-assembly--contig:-NODE-619-length-32879-cov-13.389532_pt1 | contig 32879 bp, 10 predicted proteins | sample MGYA00237769_ERZ505417 | MGnify/ENA primary metagenome ERZ505417 (study PRJEB26158, sample SAMN06016403) | human gut metagenome | biome: human gut; feature: ankylosing spondylitis patient; material... | reverse complement strand
TCCCGCCAAACTTTTCAGCATCTTTTTTTGCCCCCTTTTTCAACTTTTTTCACAACACATTGATTCTCCGTCACTTATTTCGGAAACTTTTTTCACTCCGTTTTCCTTCTTTTGCGACAGAAACAAGCCCCAATTATTTACACACATTATTATATATTTAAGAGCAGACATATTTTTATAAACATTCATGGCAAAATATTCTTATAATACGTCAGATTTCCGTAAATTTGTACAAGAATAGAAAAACGAGAACGAATGAACGAGGCTAAACTTAGTCAACTCTACTTGCGCGACACTGCTTTTCAAGATTTGATGCAGCGCCGCATCTACAACGTGCTTCTCATCGCCTCGCCCTACGACGCCTTCATGATGGAGGAAGACGGACGCATCGAAGAGCAGCTGTATTTTGAGTACACATCGCTCAATCTGAGTTCTCCCCCTCGCGTGGCACAGGCAAGCAGCTACGAGGACGCCCACGATCTTTTAAGAAGCAAGTCGTTCGATTTAATCATCGCGATGCCTGGCAACGACATAGGACTCACATTCCGCGAAGCCAAAAACATCAAGTCAAGCTATCCCGACATTCCGTTTATCGTATTGACTCCATTCTCACGCGAAGTGTCGCGGCGTCTTGCCAACGAAGACTTCTCCGGCGTCGACTATGTGTTCAGCTGGCTCGGCAACGTCGACCTGCTTCTTGCTATCATCAAATTGATGGAAGACAAGATGAACAGCGACAACGACATTCTTGAAGTTGGCATACAAACCATACTGCTTGTGGAAGACTCCGTGCGCTTCTACTCATCAGTGTTGCCCCACCTGTACAAGTTTCTGCTGAAGCAATCGCTAATTTTCTCAACCGAAGCGCTCAATGAGCACGAGCAGATGCTCCGTATGCGCGGACGCCCAAAAGTCATTTTGGCACGCACATACGAGGAGGCGATGACTTTGTACAACAAGTACAAGAACGAGATTCTCGGCGTAATCACCGACGTGTCGTTCAGCAGAGACGGAGAGAAGGACAAGCACGCCGGCATCCGCCTTGCCAAAGAGATAAAGGAAATCGACCCCTATGTCCCCATCATTATGGAATCGTCAGAGACCGAGAATGCAGTCTACGCCAAAGAAATGGGCATCTCGTTTCTCGACAAGAATTCCAAGAAGTTTCCTGTCGACCTTGGGCGCATCATCACCGACAATTTCGGTTTCGGTGATTTCGTGATACGCAACCCCGAGACCGGAGAGGAAGTGATGCGCATAACCGACCTGAAAGAGTTTCAGGACAACCTATTCAAGATTCCAGACGAGTCGCTGCTGTACCACGCCTCACGCAACGACATCTCGCGGTGGCTGTATTCGCGCGCGATGTTTCCCATCGCCGAAATCATTCAAGCCCATCGTTTCCGCGAAATCAGCGAGGCGGCAGAGGTAAAGAAATTCTTCTTCAACCTGATTGTGAAATACCGCAGGATGAAGAACAAAGGAGTCGTTGCCATTTTCAAGAAAAACCGCTTCGACTACTACTCCAATTTCGCCCGCATCGGCCAAGGCTCACTTGGCGGCAAGGGACGCGGTCTGGCTTTCATCGACTCTATCATAAAGAAATATCCGATATGCGACAATTTTGACGGTGTCACTGTGTCAATTCCGCGAACGGTGGTGCTCTGCACCGACATTTTCGACCAATTCATGGAAGAAAACAACCTATATCCCATCGCCCTGTCTGACGCCCCCGATGAGGAGATTCTGCGCTGTTTCATAAACGCAAAACTGCCGTCGCAGCTTAAAGACGACTTTCTTGCCTTGTTTGAGGTTATCGACAAGCCGTTGGCGATACGCAGTTCAAGCCTTCTCGAAGACTCGCATTATCAGCCCTTCGCCGGCATATACTCCACATATATGGTGCCGCGTCTCGACAACAAGGAGGAGATGCTGCATCTGCTCGGCGACGCCATAAAAAGCGTCTATGCGTCAGTGTTCTATGCCGACAGCAAAGCATACATGACCGCCACAAGCAATCTTATCGACCAAGAAAAGATGGCTATAATCATACAAGAGGTGGCTGGCGCGGAGCACGACGGATACTATTACCCATCGTTTGCAGGAGTGGGCCGCTCGCTCAACTATTACCCCATCAACGACGAGATGCCCGAGGACGGAGTGGCAGAAATTGCCGTAGGACTCGGTAAATACATCGTTGACGGAGGTCTGGCACTGCGTTTTTCGCCAAGACATCCCGACAAAGTGCTGCAAACAAGCACTCTCGACCTTGCCCTGCGCGACACACAGACCCAACTCTACGCCCTTGACCTTAAAGACGTTGAAGGCGGATTCAAGGTCGACGACGGGTTCAACATAAAGAAAATACGTGTGCAGGACGCGGCAAAAAATGGCTCATTGCGCTATATGGTGTCGACTTTCGACCCCTACGACCAAGTGATTCGCGACAGCGAATATGGCAACGGACGCCGCGTGGTTACATTCGCCAACGTGCTGCAACACAAAGTATTCCCGCTTGCTGAGATTGTAGACTTCATGCTTTCCGAAGGAGAAAAAGAGATGCGTCGTCCGGTGGAAATCGAATTTGCCGGATGCATCGACAAGCACGGAGAGACAAAAGGCAACGTATATTGGTTGCAGATACGTCCAATTGTCGACCGCAAAGAAATGCTCGATGAGAAAATCATGCAGACATCCGACAGCCAGCTGATCATGAAGACATCCAGCGCTCTCGGACACGGCATGATGGACGGCGTCACCGACGTGGTGTATGTCAAGACGCAGAACTTCTCCTCGTTCAACAACCCCATGGTGGCACGCGAGATAGAGAAGCTCAACAAGTCATACGTAGAAGCCGACAAGGGATATATTCTGATAGGTCCCGGACGATGGGGATCAAGCGACCCCGCGCTGGGCATCCCCGTGAAATGGGCGCACATCTCAGCCGCACGCGTGATTGCAGAGACTGCACTGCCGGGATACCGCATAGAGCCAAGCCAAGGCACGCATTTCTTTCAGAACCTCACATCGTTCGGCGTCGGGTATTTCACCATAAACGACAAGAACGGCGACATCTGCGACATTGAATATCTCGACAACATGCCTGCCATCTACGAGTCCGACCATTTGCGTTCCGTGCGTTTCAGCCGACCGCTGCAAATCGGAATAAACGGCAAGACGGGATTAGGAATCATTGTAAAACCAACAACAGAAGATAACTGAACATATGTCAATCATAAACAACCTAAAAGCAATGTTGGGTTTTCCCGACAAAGAAGATATGGGCAACGAGAACTCATCGCAGACAAACTCGCCGTCTTACATCAACCCGTTCAAAAAAGAAAACGAAAAGCCATTGCCACCGCCTGTTCCGGAAGTGGCTAAAATCTCACAGAAGGATGTTGAAGACGCCATAAGCGATGAAGTGGTCGACAAGGTAACCTCTGTGCTCAACACGTCATTGCCGGAATACGTGCGTGAATGCATCGACAAAGACGCGCAAGCCAACTACGTTAGAAGCCTCATCGGATCAACGCTCACCGACTTCCTGCAACAAATCAAACAGGAGGCGGAGGAAGCCGCTCGCCAGCAATGGCAAAAAGACCGTATGGACCTTGCCAACAAATCGTCGGAGGCTTCAAAGCAGATGAACGAATACAAGACGAAAAACGAAGAGCTGCGAAACCGCATTCTAAGCCTTGACAGGCAGAAAACCACGCTCAACGACCGCATATCGACATTGGAAAACCGCGCTGCCTCAGCGGAGGCTGAACGCGAGCAGTATCAGCTGGAATGCAAAAGTCTGATGAACAAAATCAAAGTGGCGGCTGTCAACGATGAGGCGCTGCAGGCATTGCGACAGGACAACGATGACTTGCGCGCGGCAAACGAGAATCTGCAAAACGAAATTGCCGAAATCAAAGCCGACGCCGAACGCAAGGCCACCGACTCGGCGGCTCAAATCCTTGCCGCCAAAGCAGACGTGGCGAAGAAGGAGGCGCGCATTGCCGAATTGTCATCACAACCCGACGACGCAAACGAGAAGGAGGCGGAAATCGAGCGTCTAAACGCCGAACTCGAGACCATAAAAAGCAACGCCAAAACCGAAGCAGAAGCGCTGACGGCACGCATTACGGCTCTCTCGCAGGCCACCTTAGAGCTGGAAGAGACAAAACGCAAACTCGCCGAAGCCGAAGATGAAAAGTTAGCGCTGAAAAATGCCCCAGCGACAAGCAGCGAGGAACTGGAAAAGCTCCAAAACGAACTTGCCGTGCGCAACAATGAGTTGGCAAGCATGCGGTCCACAATCCAAAGCCAGAACGACGAGCTCTATGCCTTGCACGAGAAACTTAACGAGACCGGCGACACCGCAAAGATGGCTGAAATCGAAGCCACTCGCGCCAAGCTCGAAGACACCGTGGAGAAACTCAACAATGAGCTGTCGCAAAAACAATTGCAAATCGACGACCTCAACAGCACGAAAGACGAGATTTCTTCTGTCTACGAGCAGTTGAAAAAGGAATTGGAACGCAACAAAAAGCACTATGCCGACAAGGAGCAGGAGTTCCGCCAACAGATTGTGGCGCTGAAAGACGAGCTGGAATCAGCAAAAAACGAGATTTCAATCCAAAAGGCAGAAAAGAAAGCCAAGAAAAAGGTTCAACACCATGCGGCTCCGCTGTCGGGAATATCTGCCATCGACTACACAACCGAATATTCCGACTGGCTGATGCCCACACCGCCGACAAACGCAATTCCAATCGTTGCCGAAGAGCCTGAAGAACCCGAAATAGAGAATCATAAAGAACCGGAAAAGAGTCACGCGAACCCCAACATTCCAGAGCAAATGGAACTGTTTTCATAACTATGGACTATACTACCTTATCACCGGAACTTGAAGAGCGCGTGCAGCGCGCTGTCGACAATTTTATGCAAGGCTATGGCTGCTGCCAATCAGTGGTGGCGGCTTTCGCCGACATCTACGGACTCAGCGACGACCTCGCAAAACGCATTGCCGCAGGTTTCGGCGGCGGCGTTGGGAGGCTGCGGATGATGTGCGGCGCCGTGTCGGGCATTGTGGCGCTGACAGGTCTCGACTGCGGTCAGACCGACGGTGCCGACCGCGAAGGCAAATCGGCTTGCTACAAGGTTGTACAACAGCTTCTTGAGAAATCGCGCGAGCAAAACGGCTCGCTCATCTGCGCCGAAATTCTCGGACTGAAAGGCCACGACAAAGCAGTGTCGACCTACGAGGCATCGCCTCGCACAGCCGAATACTACAAGTCGCGTCCTTGCGCTGCCAAGGTGGAGAGCGCAGCCCGCATCTTCGCCGAATATCTCCAAGCCAAAGCTTCGTTAACATAAAATAACAGCATCAACAACAAAAAAATATTTAAATTCCCCCCCATATTTGTATTCTTTGTAAATTTGCATTCGCTATTAAAAGCAGGTTATATTTTAATCAACACATTAACAATTAATATAGGTACGTCACAGCACCATACTTCCCAACTTTAATCAGTGTTTGTGGCATAAAAAGGTTTAAAAGAACAGGTAAAAAAGAGTGAGATATACCAAACTGATAATTACACTAATTATTGGTTTCGCAATGGATATGACTGCTGAAGGAATAACCGCCGACAGCATCTTTATCCAAAATTCGCGTCCAATAAAATTTGTTGTAAACAGAATCAGCATCAGCGACCAAGATAGAGAATGGATTACCGATGTGCTTATCCCAGAGCTTCAAAGGCTGGGAGATAGGGGTATTGTTTTCGGACGTGCCACCGCTTCTCCAGAAGGTCCATACGACAACAACCGTCGTCTGGCAAACCAACGTCGCGCATCGGTCGACGCTCTGCTCCGAAGCTACGGCATCGGCATCGGCACCGACCACATCCAATACGACGTTGTGGCTGAGGACTACGACCTGCTCTACACCATGATGATGCTGAAACACGACGCCAAATTCCATGACGTCGACTCCTTAATCACACTCTACGCCGACGACACCCAACGTCTTAAGGCGGCTATGAAGCGGCACGACGGCGGCAAGCTATGGCGCTACCTGCTGAAAGAATATTTCCCGAAACTGCGCGCAGTGAGAATAATTGTCGTTGACAAAAGGCTTGCCAACATCGACAGCAACGACCTGGCTCCACGACCTATAGCAGCAACCATTCCGGCAACTGTCGCCGACTGCCATCTGCGCATCCAAAATGCCGACATCACACCGGCATACATCATCCCAGCGACAACACCCGCCTCGGCTTTGCCGCGTCGCGAGGTGCTGAGCGTGAAGTCAAACGTGCTGTTCGACTTCGCCTATATGCCAGGTTACGACCGATTCTGCCCCATCCCCAACGTTGCTCTAGAATACTATCCGCTTCATGGTCATTTCACCTACGGTGCAAGTTTCGACTGCCCGTGGTGGCAGCACTATGATGAGCATAAATATTTTCAGGTCAGAAACTATCAGCTGCACACCCGCTACTATCTGCGCAGCGGCGACATCCGCAAACGCAAACCGGGAGAAGGCGCGGCTTTCAGAGGTTTATACCTCAGTCTATACGCGCACGCGTACCTATACAACATCTGCTTCGATGAGAAACGCGGATGGGAAGGCGAAGGCTGGGGCGCTGGTTTTGGTATAGGCTATGTCGTCCCGTTAGGTCGCTCCGGACATTGGAAGCTGGAGTTCGGACTGCAAGCTGGATATCTCAGCACCAACTACGACCCCTATCAGTGGAAATGCCCCGTAGACCCCGACACCGACAAAGAGCAATATTACTACAAGTGGTACGGCGATGCCAAGGATTTCCAAAAGAGGCAGCACCGCTTCTCGTGGCTTGGCCCTACCAGAGTGGAGATAACGCTCAGCTACGACCTGCTCTACAGACGCAACAACAAGAAAGGCGTAAGTTTCAGAAACCGAGAAACGACAATCAACTATTAGACAAAACATAGCAACAATGCGCAATATAACAAAACTCATATCACGAATCATCCTTGATGCAAGCCGCAAAGCCTGCAACAAGGCTGTCGTCATGTGTTTTGCATTGTTATGCCTTGTCGCAACGGGGTGCGTGCGCGAGCCTAAGCTCCATCTCCACCAGGGCGGCGCCGACATCGACATGGAAATCCCGACAGTCGACCTCGACCTGAAAGTGATATGGAACTACATTTTCAAGTACGACACCGAATACGACTGGCAAGCGGAGTGGATCTACGGATGGGACAACACCGACGAGGAGATGTTTGGCACTATCGGCTACACAGAGCCTGACGCCTTCGAGGTGCGCCGCTATTTCACAGGCAACGTCCAGTTCGGTGCACACAATGCCCCTTACAGGCACTCGATTGTAGGCAACCACGTCCAAGCCAAATACGATTTCGGTTTTTGGGACATCCTTGCATGGAACAACATCAACACTCCCGACGGGGTACAGAGTGTGCGCATTGATGAGAACACCACCTACGACCACGTCACAGCTTACACCGGACAGACAATATACCCGGCGCTCTACAACTCGCCGCAGTTCACGCGCTCCTTCTATCAGCCGGAGGAGCTGTTTGCCGGATACCATGGAGGAATTGAGATAAACAAGAATCTGGACGGATTCACGTTCGACGAGAACCGCAACTGCTGGGTACGGCAGATCGAGATGGAGCTGCAGCCAGTGACCTACATCTATTTGGTACAAGTGATTCTGCGCAACAACGACCACAACGGCAGAAAGGTGACAGCCGTAGAGGGGAACGCCAATCTAAGCGGCATGGCTCGCTCCGTAAACCTCAACACAGGCGTGACGGGGGCTGACGCCATCACCGTGAACTTCTTCATGCGGATGAAGCAGGACGTTGCCGACAAGAACGGCGACAAGGTCGACGTGATAGGTGGAAAGGTGCTTACTTTCGGCATCCCGAAACTAAACCCGAGCAAGCTTGACGCGCGAGCATATCTGGAATCGCTGCAGAAAGTGAGGGACGCCGACCTTAACAACCGCCACTATATTGACGTGAAAATGCAGTTCTACAACGGCAAAGACTCCACGTTCGTGTTTGACGTCACCGACCAGGCGCGACGGCTGTTTCGGGGAGGGGTAATCACGGTGGAGCTCGACATGGACAAGGTGCCGGTACCCAACCGCTCCGGCGGCTCCGGCTTCGATGCCGTGGTGGAGGACTACGAAGAGAAAGAATGGATATTCGACATGTAATCAATACGTAATTCAAATATAATAAACAATACAAACTATTTTAATTTTTTTATTTTATGAACAAATTTTTTATCGCAGCCGCTTCGGCATTGGCTCTCGCCAGCTGCTCAAGCGACGATTTCTTGGGAGAAATTCAGGGAAATGAGCAAAATGGAGCCACCTCCGCAATCAACTTCGGTGGCGACACAGGCAAAATCACACGTGACCCATCGACCGGCAAGACTGCAGCAGACCTTCTCGAAAACAACTTTGTCGTTGTCGGTTTCAAAGGTAACAAGACAGATGCAGCCAACAATGAAGTATACGCTTTCGACCACTACAACGTGAACTTCAAAGACGGTTCAGCATTCTCTACCGAGTCAAACCGTGCTGGTTGGGAGTATGTAAATCAGGACATGAACGTAAAGGGTACCAAACCTGCCGCTTCTCTCGCACAGGGCGGAGCATCGCAGCAGACCATCAAGTATTGGGACCACTCTTGCAAATACTACGACTTCATCGCATTCTCAATGGGTAATGGTGCGGAGTCAAAATACGCTACTCCGACACACGTTGACAAAGCCAACCTCGACAAAGCCGCATACACTCTCACTGGCAACGTAAACACTCTCAGCGAGTGCTACATTTCCGACATGAAGACTGTTGAAGAAGAGAAAGACTACAACAAGACTTCTGTATCAATGTCCTTCCGTCACCTTGCCAGCAAGGTGCGCATGGCTCTCTTCGAGATTGTTCCAGGTTATGTGATCAGCGACGTGAAGTTCTATACCGACACCGAAGCTACTAGCACCACAACCAACCCGGAAGGTACACTCATCGGAAAATTCAACAATTCCGGAACATTGACAGTGCACTTCCCTACAACAGGTATCGTCAACAAGGATAAGAAAGACTACAACAAGGCTCACGTAAAATTCACTGCATCAACAACTGCAGGTGAGACTGGCGTATTGAATCATAAAGGATTCGGCGCTGTCAAATACGGCAACCAGGACGAAGGCGCTATTTCTGCAGGCTCAACATACCTCAGCCAGAACGCAGCGAAACCTTCTTACTGCGGCGACGGCTATCAGAACGTGCTCCCGTCGGAAGGTGCGGCAAGCGCCATCACTCTCCGCATCGACTACAAACTCACATCTACCGATGGTACCAACGAGACTATCAACGTGAAGGGCGCCACTGCAACCGTTCCTGCCGAATACACTGAATGGAAGTCTGGTTACGCCTACACTTACATCTTCAAGATTTCTCCGGACACCAACGGTTCTACCGGCGGCTCAAGCACTGGATTGACAGCCATTTCATTCAACGCCGTTGTTGTTGACGACGAGGCAAACGGTCTCCAGGAAACAATCACCACTGTTTCTGACAACAGCTTCACTACATACGGCTACAAGGACAACAAGGTTACTACCAACGGCAACGAATATGTCAACGGCACCGAAATCTATGCAACTGTATATTCTGCCGGCGCTACTGTAGCTCCTCAGAAATTGTACACCGTAACTCTCGAAGCCGGTGCCACTCAGACAATCAACGAGGCAAGCGTTGCCAACGCTCTCGTGAAAGGAACCAACGACGCTACTGCCAAGACTTGGACTGTCACCGACTACGCAGGCAAGAAGATGGTTGTGACAGAGACTGCTGATGGTTTTGCCACTACCGTAACAGAAGTTCCGGCAGGTCCAGGCTACACTCTCAAAGTAAATGCTCTCAAGTGGAAAGGTGTTGTCACCGACCCGGCTACAGAAACATACTACGCTGTTGAATACGACAATGGAACCAAAAAGTCATACAAGATTGTCAAAGTTGTCAAAAACAACTAATTCTTTCTCCATGGCTCACGCCTTGGATTCTGACTAAAAACATTGTGTCTGAGGTGTGTTTTCACACGCCTCGGACACATTTATATGTCGGACGGGGGTTTCTCCCCCGCCCGTCTTTAAAAAAAACAAGAAGACATGCAGAAACATCGCATCCTAATATTTCCTCTGTTGGGACTTTCCCTATTCTCCTGCTCTCAATCAGCGCCGGACGAACCAATAGTGCCCGAACCGGACAATACACAGACAAGCATCGCCTTCAGCAGCACAAACAACAACTGGCAGGATGCAAAAACAAAAGCAGCGGGCAACGGTCTCGAGACTATCTTCCAGACGTTCCGCACATGGGGATATAAAACCACAACAAACTCCCCGAACCCGTCATCGCCGCAAATTGTGATGGACGGATATAAAATGTCATACAATCAGGGCTCTGCCGGCAGCTCTACGACAAACACTGCCGACTGGGAATATGCTGGCATTGAAAATCCTATAACTGCCACCCTGCAAACAATAAAATATTGGGACTACTCGGCAACGAGCTACCGCTTTTTCGCATACAGTCCCTTCAATCCAGATGTAAAGACTTCGGTCAGCTCGGGCGACAACGCTACCGCTACCTTGTCTTTTAATTTTGAATATTCTGAAGCAGCAACCGCTACTTCAACACCATACGCAAGCCGCCTTTGGCTTGCCTCCCCTTCGTCGACATCGCCGGCATACGGGTCGTGCGTCACTCTGACTTTCGCGCCGATAATCGCAAAGGTGCGCTTCCGCTTCACCTATCCTGACGGAACGACCAACGTTGCGATAAGCAACATCAAGTTCCGCGACAGCCGTTTCGTCGACACCCCGGCAAAAGCCGACACCCCTCTCCGCGGCACCATCGACGCCGCCTATCCGCTCACCGGTATTCCGGTCGGCACATTTCCGACTCTCACGATGTCGAAGTCGGAAGCGGCTGATGCGTCCGGACTCCTGGTTCTCACCACTCCCTACGAGGAGGCTGGCGACCAGATACACATCCTCAAAGACCCTACTCTCTACAATAAATGGTACTACGTGCCGCCGCTCGCCAACATCCCCTACGAACAGGGGGCATACACCATAACCATCAACATTGGCGGAAAAACGGTGTCGGCTACAGTGCCGGCGCAATACATGCAGTGGAAGGCTGGTTGCCAATACACATACATTTTCAAATTGTCAGACACTGGCGACAGCATCTCTTTCAACGATTTGATGGTGGAGCAATGGCTTCCCGGCGCCGACATTAAAAACAACGGCTCAGGCACTGAAGACTGGTAAAAAGAATTGACTACAAGAATGAAGCATATCTCAAAAATAACCGCTATCGCGCTTCTCGCAACGCTTTCTGCCTGCGAGGGTTCCGACATGCCCATACAGCAAGCCGACAACCACGGATACATCTCATTCTCGGCGCAACCGCAAAAAACAGCGACACGCGCCAACCCCTACGAGGCTTACGACCCTACGCGCCATCCCGCAACGATGGGCACGTTCGGATACTACGACATGCCGAAACGCTATGCGTCGGCTGCAAACACCATATTCAACAATGAAACTGCCACCTACAACGTGGCGACATACGGCTGGGACACTGCGACAAAGAAGCGCTGGACTGAATACACCAAGGCTTCGTCGTTCGACTTCTTCGCATATATGCCATACAACGACAGAGCAACGCTTCTGCGCACCGCCAACAATACATATACCCTCTCGTTTCCGTTCGCTATGAGCGACGGCGGCGACCCTGTGCCGATAATCTACGACACAAAGGCAGCGCCGATCATCTGCGCCGTCCCGAGCAGCAAAGGGGCAATCTCCGATAGCAACGGAGGCGGAACAGTCAGTCTGAAATTCGACCAGACTCTCACCGGCTACAGGCTGCTCTTCATGCTCGGCACCAAGATGAACGCCATCCGCCACTTCCGCATCAAGAGCGTTACGCTTTCAGGCAGCTTCTCCACATCGTGCACAATATCGCGTTCCTACATCTGGAATACAACATCAAAAAGTTGGTCTGCCTCTGCAATAACATGGAGCGACATCAAACGTCAGTCGTTTGTAGAGACGCCATTCCCTATTGTCTACAAAGGCTACGGCTCGGCGGACTACGACGACAACACCCAGACCGTCATTGTCACATCTGCCGGCTACACGCAATGGGGTGCCGACATCTACACCATACCCGATGCCAAATTCCTGCCTGTCATCAACGTCAAATACGACGTGGAATTCATAGCGGAGGACGGTTCCACCATCGTCACCCGAAAGAACGTAACATCCGGAATAACCATCAACAAGGATAATTTCAGCAGCCTCACAACAGGCAAGACTGCGATGATAAACCCAATACGCATCCTCATACAGCCACGCTACCTGTATGTGCTTGCCGACGAGGATGCCTATACGGGTCAATTATTGATAGACTAACAATAGATAACGACAATAAAGTGTTTGAAAAATGAGAAAACATTCAACACATAGCATATCACGAGTTTTTTCCTCTCTGCTCATGCTTATGATTGCCGGAGTCAATCTGACCATGGCTCAAGGATTAAGCAGCAACGACATCAAAGCTTCATGGGATTTCAAAAACGGGACTGTCGCATATTCCATCGTTTCCGCCGACATCCCGGCTGGAAGCACTTTCTCATGGAAAGTGGACTCCAAGAATGTCACCGACGGCATTTCCGACAGCGGACAGACCGTCACACTGCCGCTGACCAACAAGACCAAGAGCGGCGAGGTGACAATCACGTCTGCCGGCAATGCCCAGCAGACCATCGCTTTCAGCATCGAGCCGAAAGCCTATGGCGTTGACTACGACGGCAACCACTTCTATGCCGACAGCTACCAGCTCTATCCCGACGGCTCCGAGGGCGACGGCTCCAAGGAAAAGCCTTTCCTCATCAGCAACGATATGGAATTGGCAAGACTGGCGCATGAAGTCAACAATGGCACAGCTCAACAAATGTTTTCTCAGAAATATTTCAAACTCACCAAGGACATCGACCTCAGCAAGGGATTGTGGACTCCTATCGGCACGGCTCAAGGCATCGCGAAGGCTACCGACGGACATTTCTTCGCCGGAAAGTTTGACGGCGACGGGCACTCCGTCAGCAACTTGCTCATCAAATGGAGCTTCAACGCAGCCAAAGAGGCTTCGTGGGGTCTGTTCGCCAGACTCAACGGCAAGGGCAACAACGAGAATGAGTATGCGTCTGTCTCCAACCTTATCATCGACAATGCCAGAATAGAGAAGAAGGCGGCACACACGCCTCTCAACAACGCCAACTACACGGTAAAGATGGGTATTGTGGTTGCCGACATGACCCAAAACGCAGAACTCAGCAACATCATAATCCGCAACTCAAAAATCACCGACAACAACGAGAGTTTCTCGACAAAGACAAAATTCAGAATTGGAGGTATAGCCGGCTATCTGAACAACTTCGTGAGTCTGAGAATATTCAACATCTCAGCAGACACGGAAATCGATATGTTCCAGAACGCTGCTCTCAACGGGGTGGAAGGACAAGTGACGATTTCATGCGGTTTCGGTGCGGCAAGCAAACTTGCCAACCAAACAGGCTATGCCGTATGGCCGAGAAACATCTATGTGCACGGTGCCGGCTTGAAGACAAGCGCCAACACCACCCAGTGCAAAAAAGCCAGCGTGATGGCGTTTATAGCCGCCGACAACTTTGCAAGCAAGGTGAAGGACACATGGTACTACACTCCTGCCAACAAAGCTGCCGACACCTACACCTACAACCAATACGGTGTTGAAAAAGAAATCTCAGCTACCGACCCCTCCACCGGCGAGCCTTTCGGAAAGGCGTTTGCCAACCTCAACAGCCTGTACATCAACCAAAACAACCTCGACAAGAGGCCGTGGTTATATTCAAACTCTTCCAAACGGTTCTCTTTCAGCTCGATTGCCCTGAAGGCGGAGCGCGGCACAAGCGATGTGCTCACCGTGACAACAGAAGACGGAGAAACCACTTCCGATGTCTACAACTGGTATGCATCGACCGACAACACTGAGGGTGAAAAGGTGAACAGCTCTGCCTGCAACCCGTTCATCCTGCCGCGACAGATATACTCCCAGTATGTCTATGCCATGACCGTCGACGGCAGCCAGCGCACCAACACCGTACTCGTCGAGGCTATCGGCATCACTGCCGAACTCGATTACGAAACCAAGCCCGGCACATACATCATAAATGTGACGAACAACACGAAAGAGAATTTCACAAACGACGAACTTGGTCTCGACATCACATACGAATGGTACAACAAAGGAACCTTGCTGTCGGAAACGTCCAACGAATTTGTACGTCCGGAAACTGCCACCAACAAGGACCAATACAACTGTACGGTTACCGTAAAGAGCGGTGGCAACATCATTTTCCGCAAAAACATCAAAGTGACTATCGTGGTGTACCTATGTCCTGAGGCGGTGAGCATCAACGGCACAACCTACGCGCAGGGCGATGACAACGACGACGAGGAGTGGGGCTACTCCCCGACACAGGCGATGAAGACGTGGAAAGGCGCCTACAGCAAGCTCGCCAAGACGGGTACTTGGGACGAAAACATCATCGTGCTGATGGGAACAAGCGGTGCCGACGTGACCAACAATCAATACACGGGCTTCAACATAACCAGCAACAACAGAGGCAAAAATATGCTGAAGCTTGACGAATGGGCTAAAGCAAAGGGAGAGTCCCCTCTTTTCCGCAACGCCACCATCACGGGCGACTGGGACGGCACCGACTACAAGGGCACTATCGAGATTTATGGTGCCGAAAAGGGTCTGCCGATCTGGGGCGACACCCGATTTGAATACATCACATTCAACAACGACCCTGTGACAAACAACGGCGGCGATTTCTACAAGATTATCTACTGCCAGTACAACAACCTTGAGATGGGCGAAGGCATACAGATGACCGGTTTCGGGCAGAACTCGCCTGACTACGGCACCATCGACGGCGCTGTGACCACTGCATTCCACATCTTCGGCGGTTTCAACAACGACGGCCGTTTCTATCCGCTGGACAGAAAAGAGAGAATCGAGGCTTTCGAGCAATCGATGCCTCACGGCAAGGAGGGTTTCAAAATATCCATCAAGTCCGGGTTATACTCCGCAATCAGCGCGGGCGGACGTCAGACATCCTCCGAGAAGGACTACAATGGAGTGATGGGAACTCCCAATCAGCCCATAAAGTGCACAATCGAGATGGACATCGACCGCAAATGGAACGACGCCCACAACCCGGAAAGGGAAATCAAGGGAGAAACAAGCAAACGCAAGAGCGACTACGATGCCGGTATCATTCTCGCCGGAAGCCACGAGGGTGCCATGTATGCGGATGTCGACATAATAATCAGAAGCGGAAAGGTGGCGCGTGTCGTAAACGGTTCGCTGGGTGCGCAGCGCGACTTAATCCTCCCCTACAACGGCACCGATTACTTCGTGCCTAACAACACATATATGGGCAGGGCAAGCATCACGCTCGACCCGGCATCTTCAAAATACAACGACGACGAATGGATTGACAACCGTGTAATTGTCACCGAGCTGTATGGCGGCAGCACCGGTCGTGGACACACCGGCAACGTGATTGTCAACAACCCGTTCTATGGCTACAGCACAATAACCATCAACGGCGGCGTATTCGAGATTCTGCCTGCCGGCAACACGAAGACTGACAACATCTTCTGCGGAATCTACGGTGCGGGCGCAGGCGGTATGAACGGCATCGGCGAAGGCGACGACATCGCCGACAGCCACACTCCCGACAAAAGCATTGCCTACTGGAATGCTTCGGGCGACGTTATGCTCTATGGTCCGTATGCCGTTGCAAAGGACCGCCTGGTGACGTATCGATGCTACAACAACGATGATTTCGAGTCGTTCAACTATGTCGACCCAACCAACACAAGCACCAAGATTGTGATCAACGGTGGAGAGTTCGGCTCAACGACAGAGCCTATCGACGGCATTTATGGCGGAGGAAGCGGATTCATGAGCAAAGGCTTGTGGTCGAGCACGGCTGCCACGCCAAACAGTTGCGGTGGCAACGTGTACGGAAAAACCGGAGCGACTGTGGCGTCGCTCACCATCAACGGTGGAGAGTTTCACTGCAAGAACGGCGTATTCGCCGGCGGACGAGGCACTGACTTTTTCTATTCGCAGAACCCCTACGGCGGCAATTCCGGCGACTACAAAGCCCTCGGCAAGACCTATGGCAACGTGGAGCTGAACATCAACGGCGGCATTTTCTACTGCCCGGTGTTCGGCGGCGGATACGGTGTGGCCGACGCCAAGGAGATGGGCACTTCCAACGTCGAGACGCTTTCCGACATGGTTCGCCTCTACGGACAGTCGAGCGTGAACATCATGGGCGGCACTTTCTACAAAAACATCTATGGCGGAGGCGATATGGCGATTGTAGAATTTGACGGCAACGCCACAAACGTTGTCATCGGCGACAGCGCCGACATCCGTGGCTCGGTGTTTGCCGGCGGCAACGGACGCCGTCTGCGCCCTGCCTCGCAAGCGTTTACCGCCGGCGACGGCTTCACGCAGCATCCTGAGCTGGTGGGTCTGGTTGCCGGCAACGCCAACGTGTCGTTCGCGGGCAGCACACAGCAGGCTCCTTTCATTTACGGCGACATTTTCGGTGGAGGCAATCTTGCTCAGGTTGCCAACGACACGTATGTCAACATTTATGCCGGAAACATCGCCGGAGAGGTGTTCGGAGGCGGAAACGGCGACATCACCGACGGCACGGTCACTTCAGCCGACGTGCTCGGCAACACCAACGTGACCCTGGCGCAGGACGAGGGCGGCACACAAAGCGCAGGCCACGGTCCGATTGACGACAGCTTCTCGATTAATGTGATATGGTTCAAGATGTGGGATCCGGTTGAAAACATATTCTACATCTGGGATCCCGACATCGACAACGCCGGCGACGAGCCTGCCACGGAGGACACTGTATACGAAAAATCAAAATTCTATGCCGACGGCAAGTTCCTGAATCCACACAACATCTATGGCGGCGGCAATCTTGCCTGCAACGTGGGCACATACAAAGACGCCGACGGCAATGTGACAACAACCCCTGCCGACGGCACCGGCCTTGCCACCGTGATGATGCAGAAAGGCATGACGCCTTACGAACTGCTGATAACCGACGAATGGAAACAGTCGTACACCGACAACGAGAATCCTCACTTCAGCGTCTTCGGCGGCGGATACGGACGGCTGACGACCGTTGGCAGCACCGATGTAACCGTCAACGTTGACGGCGACTATGGAAAATACGGCCCCAACGCTCCTTCTCTCGACCTTTCGATGGGAGTGCCCAACTTCACCGTATGGGCTGTGTTGGGCGGCGGATATGCCGGCACTGTGGCTGGCAACACCAAAGTCACTGTCGACGGAAAAACGTTTATCCGCCGTGTGTTTGGCGGCGGCTTCGGCGACATTGCGTCAACCGAGGACAACACCACAGGTCAGATTGGCGGCAACACGGAGGTATATATGTGCGGAGCATTCACCCATGGCGACGTGTTTGGAGGAAGTGCCGGACTGGAGCCCGAGACAGCCTCTTCAACCCACTTCATAACCGTGGCGCGTGTCATCGGCACAACCATGGTGGAGGTTGCCGACGACGCCAACATCTACGGCAACGTGTACGGCGGCGGCGACAATGCCAATGTGGGCATTTTCCAAGAGATGAAACCTTCCGACTACTACTCGCCCGACTTGCTGACAAGCGCTTCGACGCTCAACCAGACCGACGGCACATTCTTAAGCTACAGTGCCGGTGGCTACCGGTCGTTTGTCAACATCCGCGGCGGCAACATTTTTGGAAACGTGTATGGCGGAGGTGTGGGCTGCAAAAAGGCTGAAGCCAACCAATACTACAACATCGGACGCATCAACGGCAACACTCTTGTGCATATCGTCAACAGCAATCCGGGCGTTGACAGCGGCACCGACAATGTGGTGCCATGCGTTTGGGGCGACATCTACGGCGGTTGCGAATACGGAACGGTCGACGGCAACACTTTTGTGCACATCGAGGGCGGAATGATGGGCGGCAATGTATATGGCGGAGGATACGGCGACATTGACATCGACAACGAGCTGACTGCAGTCGACGAGGTGCTTGGCAAGAAGGACGTAGCCGACACCGGCACTTATGCCAATATTCTTGGCAACACGAAAGTGCAATTTGACGGAGGCTCTTGGATGTGGAACCGCAAAGCCGACATCAACGGCAACATTACCACATGGCTGGACGCCGAGTCTGACAGCAGCCCTATCTGCAACGACAATAACGAATTCCGACGGATTGCCTATGCTATCAACGAAGCACCGTCGCTCGACAACATCGGCGACCCGCTTGCGCAGGAGGCCATCAATCGAATCAGAAACAATGAGAATACCAAGAAATTCTTCGATCTGGACAGATTCACCTTCTCCACCACCTACAACATCTTCGGCGGAGGAAACCGGGCTTGCCATGTCGGCTCAGCCTCTGTTGCCAACACCGGCAAGACTGTCGTTATAATCAACCACTCCCCCCTCGACGACATAAAGGACTCAAAGGGGAAAACCATAAGTATGTTTGAAAACACCACTGTACAGGGGCTCTGCTGGTTCCTGAACAGCATTCACGTTGAACACCCCTCGTTCTCGTTGTTCGGCGCGGGGTATGGAGTCAACACATCCGTTGGAAAAACCGAAGTCTATGCGCAGCCTGGAGCAAAACTTGACGACGACGGCATAATAACAATCGACGGCATAAAATACCGCTATCTCTATCAAAACAAGGACTATAAAACATATCTCGACCTTGAAAAAGATATCTACGACGACTATCTCAAGTTGTCGAAAGAAGACAAGAAACTCTATTTCGGCAGCTATGATGGCGGCGAGAACGATCCAGGCGTATTCCGCCGCTATCATATCAGCCGCTTTGCATGGAAAATCGGTGTGCCCGGACTCGTGCTGCTTCAGATTCATGGCGGCGGCTATGCCGGATATGTAACGGACGACACTTATGTGGAAACCGACTGTCAACTTGGCTGCCACGACATCTTTGGTGCTGGTTTGGGAGCGCTGCCCTATGGCGACTTCTCCAGCGGAAGCGGCTATGACTTCGGTTCGGTAAAAGGCAAATCAATGGTTTTCATCAAGGGAGGCGATGTCAATCATAGTGTCTACGGAGGAGGCTCCGGTGTGGAATCGGTAAAAAGAAACGGCGTTTTCATCGATTTCCCGGACATGGCGCATGTAGAGAAAACCGAAGTGCACATCTATGGCAAAATGTACAAATTCCGTAATGGACTCGGACTGATTGAACGCACATTGATATTCGGCAGAGTCTACGGCGGCGGCGATTTGGCGAATGTAGGCAGCAAAAAAGCCGACGCTGCGGTGTTCACCCGCGACAACTATCTATCCCCGACAAACCGCACCACTCTCGTAAACATCCGTGGAGGATCCTTGATGTCGCAGGTGTTTGCTGGCGGCAGGGGGCGTGTTGTCACTGAGTGTGCCGACAGCAAGAGTCTCGGAGGTGTTTACGGCAACTCGTGTCTCATCCTCGACCGCCCGGTGATGCACTACCCCTATTGGGACGACACAACGAAAGAATATCTCTCTCCAAGCGATGACGCCAACATGGTGCATCCCGATGTTGACAACGATACCTACCCCACTCTCATGGAAGACTTCTTTGGCGGCTGCCAGAACGGCACTGTGTATGGCAACACCCTGCTGACAATCTACGACGGATGGTTAGGAAAAAGCGCTCACGGAGGTGGTCTGGGAAGCGTCGAAACCGTTACTGAGAATGGCAGCGAAAGCGTGGCGGTGACATCTGCCGACGTAACCGGCAACACCAACCTGCTGATTCTTGGAGGCAAAGTGCAGGCACATGCATTATGGAACGTACAGGCACGCACATGGAGTCCTGCCAGCATCGTAGACGGAACGATTTACTCTCCGCAGTACGACCCTAAAGCACGTAAGTTCAAAGTGAACCACAATATCTACGGAGGCGGAAAAATAGCATCCGTTGTGGGCAACAACTCCTATATCACCATGACAAAGGGACTCCTTTACAACAGCACAGAAATGGTGGCTGGACGTGACACCGGCAAGAATTTCTTTGAAAGCATTGAGTGGAAAGAAATCTACGAAAAAATCGGCACACCGCAATTCAGCGTGTTCGGCGGAGGATTCGGTGAGAATGCCATCGTGATGGGTGACACGTATGTAAACGTGGAAATGGAAGGACGAGGAAGCATCCTCGAAGGCATCGACATCGTGAAAGGCGAGGAATACAAGCACTTTTTCAACGGCTACTCGGTGATGGACATCATCGGTGGCGGATATTCAGGCAAAGTGTTCGGCGACACGCACATCGTGGGCTCCGGTGGCGTGTTCTGCCGTCGTGTGTTCGGAGGAGGCACCTACAGTTCAGTCAACTCAACCGACGTGGAGCTGAAGGCCATCGACTGCCACGACATTTTCGGAGGCGGATTTATGGGCGATGTGCTTAAGAGCACGACTGTGAGAATTGGCGACAACAAGCCGGCTACAAGTCCCCATACCTACAGCAATGCCGACATTTTCATTCATGGCAACGTGTATGGCGGCAACGACGTGTCGGGATATGTCAACGTGGGACTGAACAAGAATGGCTACTTCATGGACAACGGCGGCACAGGAACCACCATCAACATCTACGGCGGCCATCTGTTTGGCAACGTGTATGGCGCAGGCAACGGAAACTACCTGTATGCCACCGACCGAAACGGAAACAAGAATGTGACGGTCAACGAGTATTATCCCATCAATCCCAACGACCCCGACTCCGAGACGGTGCCGTTGGTCTACACCGTGCCTATGCGCGAGAACATGACGCAGTTAAAAGCCACAAGCGACGCGGTGAAGATGGTGAACATCAACTCATGGCGTCCGCTGACCAACAAAGTGAGCATCAACATCCATGGTGTGTCTACATCCGACACGGTACGCATCGACGGAAACGTGTATGGCGGCGGCAACTCCGCAACCGTGCTGAAGATGCTTGCCTACGGGGCTTCGGAAGATGCCGACAAGTCTGTCGGCGACATCAGCGTCAACATAGGAAGCCACGTACGTATCGGCGGCGTGTTCATGGGATGCAACGGCGAGGAGCTGTTTGTGACGTCGGAGGACAACGACTTCATGAATATGTTCCAGAAGCTGAACGGCGACATCTACGACTACACCCAGGAGCTGGATCTTGCTGAGCCTATCGACTGGATCAACGACTCCGAAAACGCAAACATCAACACAGTGTATCTACCAACGGAAAAAAGCAAACGTCCGATTGTGTATCCGCACCTACTCGACCTCTACTTCCAACCGGTGGAGACCGACATACAAGGCTCGCTCAAATGGAACGGCAGCGAGACTGGAGAAGGACTGACAAACTGCATCATCGGCACGTTCTGTTGCGGAGGAAACCGCGGTAATATGAACGTTATGCCGAAGACAAGCGGCAAAATAGGAAATGTGCTTGAATACACATTTCCGGAAGGGCTGACCATAACCGACAAGATTGTGGGCGGATGCAACAATACCAACTACGACTACAAAGGCAAGGCCAAGCACAGGGGCGGATATCTGCTCGGCGATGCCGACTCTGAATATCCGTTCATCAAACTCAACATCCGCAACAAATTTATGCCTAAAGAGAAAAACGGCGCATACGTCGGCGGAAATGTGTATGGCGGATGCTTCAAGAGCGGAACAATCGTTGGCGACGTCTGCATAAACCTGCAGAGCGACATGCTGGCGGGAAAGGACAGAGACAAGCTGGAGAAGTCGAACGAGCTGCTGGTCAAGGCTGCCGAATATTCCGCACTCAACGTTTACGGTGCCGGATACGGTATGGAAAGCTTCGTATACGGAATCGCAAACGTGACAATCGGCGAATCGGTGAAATGCTCCGAGCCAAAAATGGACGGCAACAAGTTTCTGCCTTGCGGCGTGGTCGACCCCGACAGCAATCCGGAAGGTCTGGGCGTCTCTGCCAACTTCATCTACGGCGGAGGCCAGCAGGGCAACGTGGTGGGCTACTCGACTATCAAGATGCTCAACGGCCACATATTCCGCGCCGTCACGGGCGGCTCGTATTCGGGCTATGTGTATGGCTCCACTCAGGTGATTGTGGGATATCCAACCTACTACTCGACCAACCGCCAAAACCATGTCCGAGGCAGATATGAGCTTAAACGCGCCGACCGGAAGAATCTTGGAGTTGAGAACGACAACGGAAAGGAAAAGACACCTGCCATCAAGCAGCACATATATCTGCTTAATGACGAGTGGATATCGCAGGGCGTCTACGAAGACATCGTGGCTATCGACAACGGCAACGGCATGCGCGACACGATTACCGACGCAAACCGCGCCCACTACTTCAAGAAGATAGTTTCCGCCGCGCCGTCGGTGGGCTGGGAAAACGTCAACATCACCATTGACGAGGCTGTCTATGGCGGCGGATATTCGGTGGCTCAAGGCTCGGTATTAGCCAACAACACAACCGTGCTGAAACTAACCGACAAATACAATCTCGACTATGCCATAATCGCCAACGGCAACGGCGATGATCTTAACTTGTTGCCCGGCGGCTCTACGGCTGGATTCTGCGGCAACACGCTTGTACTTGTCGGCGACAACAAGGACAGTGAACATATCACCATCTCCCACCAGGACATCAGACCGGTGCAACTGCCCGACGGCACCGACCTATACGGCTATTACTACAAGCACTATGCCAGCGACGACGATGCCGCCAACGGCATATACACATACCGCTACATCTCGCTGCAGGACAAATATTTCTTCAAATCGGGCGCAACGCCGCCGTCGGGACTTGAGGGAATCAGAGAAAATGAGTTCTACGAATACGACAGCGAGGGAGGCATCTTCGGCGACGGACACCTGTCGTATGCCCAGGGTTTCCGCAGCGCCGACCTGACAGGATATGGATTTGCCGGACACACCATCGACAATCCAAAGATTCTGAACACATTCCAGCGGCTCGACATCATCCGTCTGGAGGACAACTGCTTCTCTCTGCTCGGCGCCCGCGACTATACGGTGAACGACGTCAACAAGACGCCCTACTCCATCGCCCGTGTCGGAGAAATAAAGATGGTGGCAAACGACATCCGATTTGACAGCAATGGAAATCTGGAAGCGAAGCCCGACAACAACACGGACTTCAGATACAGCACGAAAGCCCGCAATTACATGGGATTCTCAAACAATATCCTCTATGTAAGCGCAATCACGTCGAATGTGGATTTCAACAGCGGGATGTGGCGCAACCGCAACGGTCAGCTTGCCGCCGCCTCTACCGACAACACTGCCTTTGCCGGTATGTCGTACCAGGGCGTCAAGCAGCACTACATCGACGACTATAACGCCAACAAGGACAAGGAAAACGCCGAGGATCCGTTCGGAGAGTTCCAGAAACGAAACGACGGAACGGCGATGAACATGATCGGCATCGCTTCGGGATACGCAATGAAGATTCAACTTTGTCATGAAACATACGACTCCGACCGTAAAAAAGTGGTGGAAAACAAATTGTACGGCCCAATCTACGGCGTTGTGGAAATGAACCTTATCAACGTACGCGAGGATGAGGGCGGAGGCTATGTGTATGCCGACAACAATCACAAGCGGCATGACGGCGACTCCCACGAGGAGGACTTCCTCGAGACCACCGGCAACTTTGTGTTCCCATACCACAAGGGCCGATACATCGTCGACGACTGTTTCCCGACAGGATACCATGCCATCACCGCGCCCGGATCGGACAAGACGGTCGACGACGTGAAGGTTCACTATTGGTATGTCACCGGATTCCATTATTACTACAATGTCAACATCTCAGGATACACGTTCAAGTCGTCGAAAGAGAATCCGATCGAATTCGACAGCGACAACAAGGACGGACTCACCGTTCTCGCCGGATTGAAGAGCACCCAGCCTATAAGCATCTTCAACTGGAAGATGCGCAGCGGCCATCCCGACGACAAGAGCCAATACTCAAGCGACCTGGAATATCGAAACTATCTCACAGGAACCGAGACCAACGAAACCGACAAGACATACTATTCCGACGCAGTTGCCGGAGGCTACAAACTATATGTCGGCGGCGCGGAGAGCAACAACTTCTCAGGCGCAACCTCCATCGACGAACCCGACAAGGCGTCGAAAGGCTTTGCCGCACTGCTGTCGATGAGAGAAAAGGGCGACGACGAAGCCACCCTTTTCAACAACTCACTGCCCGCAGGGCTGAAGGAGGATGCCAAGATTTCGTTCCGTCTGGTGGACATGGTCGACAACACAAACTACGTTGAGCCCGACTACTTCGACAAGCACCTCGGCAGAAAGAGTATGGCAACGCTCGTGCTGAAGGCGCCAGCCTACGAGGAATATGTCAGTGAGACCGACAACAAGCCGATATACACCAACACAGGTAAATTCTACAAGAAGACCGAGTCTGGCTACGAGCTGGTGGAATCGGGCAACCTCGATGCCAACAACACCTACTACCAACCTCAGACCGAAGAGTTTGTGAAGATCGAGAGCCTGTTCACCTACGACACTGCCAACAAAACGTATGAAAAGGTGGACAACATCTCCGACGTCACAATCGACGAGAGCAACCCTACGATATACTACGTTCAGCGCGAATACACCTACACAATATATCTGACAATCGAATATGTGCAGGGGCCAACCGTCAGCGGACAAATCACTATCGGAAACTGCGCGCTGCCGGGCGAGATGGTGCGCGTAACCAAAGACAACATCGTGGTCAGCGCAGACCAGTCGTTTGCGGTCAACGGCTACTACTGGCGCATCGGAAAGCGGCAAATGGGAGCCGACGGCAAGTGGGAGTTTAAAGACACCACGCCGTGGACCAAAGAAAATATCAGCAACAACGTGGCAACAGGCTACGACACTTTCAACCAAGCCGATGAAAATGGCAAAGGTCTGTTTGCGGGCTGTCACTACGACAAGACCGACGACCTTCTCGACGTCCCTGCTTATTACTATATGAACGGCTACGGAATACAACTCGGCGTCTCGATAACGGGACTCAACGACATCCTGGAGGTGGACATGCACGACGCCGACAAGTTTGTCGTGCACAACTACCACCGCATGGATCCCCACAAGGCTGGTATAAACCTGCACCTTGCCGAGGCGATAACCCGCGTCAATGAGGAAAGCCTTGACACTACGGAATCAGACCCGTTGCCGGAACCGCGAATCTACATTTCCGACAAGAGCGACCTCTCTGCATTTGTCGCTTTCGTCGACTCTATCGGAACTGACAGCAACGCTCCGCGCTATGGCGCAAAAGCTCAGTTCTTCCTGCAGAACGACATTGCTCTGGAAGCAACCGACAAGGGCGGATACTACATTTCCGACTTCGCGGGAATCCTGCATGGCGACGGTCACGTGATCAGCGGCATCCCTTCGGGAAAATCTCTTTTCAACAGCATCGAAAGTTCTGGCAACATATATAACCTCGGACTTGCTTCCGGCAGGATATCCAACTTGACTGCCGACGGCAAAATCGGAAACTACCACTGCTGCTTCGAGTATGCGCCGGCATCGGGCAAAAGCGGATCGACGCCTGTTGTCTATCGCTGGGATGGCTCTCCATACGAGGGATACACCACGGAGGATTTCCGACTTGGACGGGTGGCATACGACCTCAACGAGTACTATCTACGCGCTCGCCACCGCGCCGAGCCGACAACATCAAGCACTGAGGCTGACGCCGACAATGAGATTCTGAAATACGTGTCAGCCTACTATGCCAACGGCGACTATCAGTATGCGTGCCGCACGGATGCCATCACCGGCAACAACACCGGCATCACATATCTGCGTATCGGCAAGGGTGGCGACATCCCCAACTACGAACAGGTGGAGACCCGTCACGACAAGACGCACCCGCTCGACGCGCCGCGCGTAAAATACAACGCCGACGGCAGCATCCCGACGCCTGTTGTCTACACGCCTCTGTTCAACGCCAACAACAGCGGCACTGAGCCGATGAACGACTTCCTCTTCTGGGGACAGTCGCTTCAGCACAACCCCGACAACTACCCACGCGATATCGCTTCGCACCAGAACAGCTATATGAGCAACCGCGTATACCGCACCACCGCCTACTACGGCGATACGACGCTCGACGCGTTCCACTACAACGCCTACAACAATGGCTCAATCACTATGAGCACCTACGTGCACGATTCTGCTACCACGGCTGTCGACTTCACTTGCCTGCACGACCTTCCTGCAGCGACGGAAACAGTCGGTGGCATCTTCTACCCTCCTATGGACGACAACGCCAGCCGTTTCAACGACTTCGTTGTGAAAGAGGACGCCGGCATAACGCAGAATCTACTTGTCTACACCGCCGATAATGACGAGGCAACAGGCAACGAGGCTTACGACGTGGTGGAAAAAGCTCTCAACTACAACGAGACTACAAGAGAGGCTTTGATAAACGGACACCATATAACAAAAGGCATCGACGGCTACAGCACCACTCTGTTACACTTCGTGGAGCGCACTCCCGACAACGAGAACGGAGATGGAGAGACTTGCAACAACAACAATCTCTGCGTGCCCATCGCCTTCAACGTCAACGACCGCGCATGGTATGTGCGCCGGCCATTGCACTATGCCGAGGACAGCAAAGGCGCATGGGAAGGCATCTGCCTGCCGTTCACCGTCGACAAGGTCGCCGCATCGCTCAACGGAGAGATAACGCATTTCTACGGCTCGCCGTCGGACGCGGAAACCGACAACCCAAGTCAGAACATCCACTCGCTACACCATGAATATTGGCTACGCGGACTGACATCGATTGCCTCAGAGGGCAACGTTCCGTCGGCAGTGTTCCAGCGTCCTGGCGCAGCCTTGTTCTCCCCTACCGACGCTTCGGGCAATGCCTTGACAAATGGTGTTTCCTACACTTTCGCAAATACGTTCTTCGTCGACAACTACGCCGACAAGCTCTACAACCAGTATGCCAACCCGTACTATGCGACGTCACACAATTACCCCGACTACCTGCGTCTTGCAGGCGAAGTGCCCTACATCGTGCGCTTCCCTGGTGCGCGCTACTATGAGTTCGACCTCTCAAGTGCGTTCTACAACGATATTTTCGGGGCTTGGGAAGACGCTCAGACCGTGACATTCAACGCCTACGGCGACAACCACACCGGCGACACGTCGTACGGCGCAATAACCATCCCGGTCACAAAAGGTATGGCAACTATGGTAGGCGGAAAATTCTCTCACCTCGGCACTTTCTCCGCCATCAATGTGAGCAACGGCAATGTGTATGGAATGAACAACAGCGGCACGGCTTTCGACGATGCTTCATCGCTGTCGACAGTGACGCCGTTCCGCACATATATGTCGCCGACGGCAACGAGGTCAAACGCCCGTTACGACTACACTTCGGTGATCAACATCGCCGAACAGAATGCCGACAACATTATGCCCGACATGGAAGAGAACGAGGATGACACACAGACAGAAGACCATATAACCGTCCGCGCAATCGGCAACCAGCGTGTGCGCATCGAAAGCACGATGGCAACAAGACTGAATGTGGTAACGGTAGCGGGTCAACTCTACCGCATCCTTGACGTGCAGCCCGGCATTGCCACATACAGCGACTTCCAGCCCGGGTTCTACATCTTCGGCACCACCAAAGTCATCGTCAGATAACCCCGTGCGCCCAGGAGATAGCACAGCTTATACAGCCTTGATGAATTGCGGCAACGCTGGCTGTTCCAACTGCCAGCGTATGTTCATCGGAAAATCGCCATATGAGTCAAGATAGTCGAGCATGCCCATACAGTAATACGGAGAAGTGTTGCCGAAACCGTCGCGCTTGTTCTCCCTTACAAACAGCATAAAGCGCCGTCCGTTGTTGTGGACATAACGGTCGCCTCTGTTCCCATGTGAATCCCGATTCTGCGACTGCCAATGGAATCTGTCGGCACTGATAAAGTAGTCGTCATACTGGGTCGTTGGCGAGAAATCTTTATCTGATTTGTTGAGCGTGACAAAAAACAACTCCGTATCGCAGTCCTCCACATATTGCAATCCTGCCACATGACCTTTCCTCTGCTTATTTTCATCCTGCAGGCCAAATATAATGAATATCTCCTCACGGCTGTAGCAACCATGCAATTCAAGAGCTGATGGATAAGCTTCGCTGAGCACAGATGTCCGGAATTCAAGGTTTTCCATAATATAGTCGGTCAGCTCCCTTATTTCTTGAACGAACAACGGATAATTTCTTATCGTCTCAAGCGCCTCCTGCATATTTCCGAATCCAAGATTCTTGACAGGTTCTTGAAACAACGCATAATAAAGCATCGTGGCGAAACAGCGTTCTCTATCCGACATCTGCCAGCTGCAGCCGTCGTTCAAGAACCTACGGATAAATCGGATTTGGGAAGCAGAGTTAATATGCGTCAATCGCCCTATCCCCTTTTCAAACAATTTGGTCAGACGGTCTTCGTCATAAGTGCATTTTCCCGCCTCCTTTTTAATTTTTGTCCAGCAATTCTTATTATACAGCACTCGGACATCAAAACTATTGTCCTTCAGAAACTCAGATATAGTCGGTGTGCCATCACACTTTCTCAACATATCAATCAATATGTTTTTACGGAACGTTGCCTTCTGAATATTTTGCAAGACGTATTCCCGAGCTTTGCGCTCCATAAAAATAGCACAGCCATGCGGTAAATCCGGGAAGTTTTCCTGAATCTGCTTTTTAACGTCAGCCTTTTTTTGAAGCGACAGAGCTCTGAATTTTTCAGAGAAATCATAACGCCTGTTCATTTGAGCGACAAAGTCGAACACCGTCAGACAGTCCTTGCTCTCACACAAGCGCAAGCCTCGTCCCAATTGTTGCAGAAACACCGTCAAACTGTCGGTTGGACGCAGAAACAGCACAGTGTCGATTTCCGGGATATCAACACCCTCATTGAATATGTCGACCACAAACAGATAGTTGATTTCACCTTTTTGTATGGCATAATTGAGCCTTACCCGCTCTTCCGCACTTACATCCGATGTCAGGCATCCCGACCGCAGCCCATTTTCCGCGAAGCGCTCCGCCATGAATTGTGCATGCCTCTTGTCGGAGCAGAAACACAATGCCCGGCAATTATGTTCGTCGGGCAAATACCGTCCCAGTGTCTTAACTATCAAGTTTACACGCTCCCCGTCACACAGTTTGTCGCTAAGCTTATCGACAATCAGCTTGTCGCCACGCATCAATCCATCTTCTCTCAAATCCACAGTGTCCGAAATACAGAAATATTGGAACGGTGTCAGCAAGCCCTCGTCAAGAGCCTGTGGCAAACGGATTTCAGCACTTATCCTGCCTCCGAAATCCGGCAACAAACTTTGACCATCCATTCTCTCCGGTGTAGCCGTAAGTCCAAGAAGAATTTTCGGTTTAAAGAACGAGATAATATTCTTATAACTGTCGGCCGCGGCATGATGCACCTCGTCAATAACTATATAGTCATAATAATCGGCGCCTAATTCTTTGAACGTATCGTCCATCCGGTTATTCAGCATTGTTATCGAAATAAACAAATGATCCAGACCTGCGACGGGTTTAGACTCCCCATCCCATCGTTCTCCGAAGTTCTGGTCACACATCACGCTCCGGAATGTACGTTCCGACTGTTTCAAAATCTCTTTACGATGAGCCACAAACAACAATCGGCTTCCATTGCGGTTGTGTTCGTGGAAACGCTTATAGTCAAATGCCGCAACTACAGTCTTTCCTGTTCCCGTAGCCGCAACAACCAGATTGCGCCAAATATCGTTCTCCTCACGTTCCACCTGCAGTCGGTCAAGTATTTGTTTCTGATGCGGAAGCACTTGATAACGATTAAACATCTCAAACTGCTTTTGCGGATCTTTGGCATCACGTTGTCTCTTCAACTCTCTGTTGAATTTCTCAATTCCTCCAATTCCGAAATCCTCAAAATTTTCACTGTTCCAATACATATCAAATGTGGCAAGAGCAGATTTGATGATATGCGGATTTTCTACATTCGTCACCCTTAGATTCCACTCCAAGCCATCTGTCTGAGCCGACTTGGAGAGATTTGATGACCCTATATAAGCCGTGCTCAAGCCTGAATTTCTGACAAAAATATAAGCCTTGGCATGCAACCGCTCTATCTCGGTGTTATAGGAAATCCTTATCTCCGTATTTGGCAATGACGCCAGTTGCTCCACCGCCTTTGCCTCTGTTATCCCACAATAAGTAGTCGTTATTATCTGCAGTCTATGTCCATCAACCTCACAAAACCGCCTTAAATCTTCAAGCAGCATCCTTATACCCGACAATCTAAGAAACGACACAATAATGCATATTCTGTCGGCGGATGCAATGTCTCTGACAATCTCATGTCCAAGTTGCACAGCCGATTGCCCTCCCGTGAAAAGATTGCTGACACGGAAACCCGTGCGCGGCCGAAGCGCCTCCCTCTTGACAGCTTTACGCTCTGCCGCTTCCCGCCTGTCCATGACTTCCGTAAGAAGATTGGTCTCGACAATCGCAGATTTGTCGCCAGCAAAGATTTCCGTATCAAGGATTGCATTAACCAAATCTTTTTTATCCTCCAACGACTTTTCGCTGTCATCCAATTTTCTTCTGACTGCCTCCGCAAGATATTCTGCAAGCATCCTTGACGATTCCGCAGCATCCATCGCATCTTTGCTGCAAATCAGACCATTCTCTTCACTAACTTTTATGTCGGCAGCCAATTTGCTGTCTATCAAATTTTCATATATCCCTTTTTCAAGCTTCATAGCATTATATTTAATCCATTTACAATCAACTTTTTTCTTCAAGAACCTCACTCCACCACCGACGTTCGCTCGCCGTCGGCAAAGCGGGTGACGAGACTGTCGCCGGTACGGAGCGACGAGACTGAGGTGACCACATGTCCGTCGCGAAGCGTCAGCGAATAGCCACGGCGCAACACGCGGTCGGGCGACAGCAGCTCGACCTGCTTCTCAAGCCCCGTCACACGCTGCCGCTCGTTAGCCACACACTGCCGTGCCGCCATTGCCACCCGTTGTGAGGCAAACGCCAAATCCTTGCCCGCGCCGTCGATGCGCCGTGCCGCCACAACAGGTATCGCCGCGGCAATCTGCTGAAGACGTGCGCGGTGGCGCACCACAATATTGTCGGCCATCAACGGAATGCCGCTTGTGAAATATGCCAGCTGCTGACGCGCGCCTGAAAGCATCTGCGTGGCAGAGTCGACCACCATATCTGTGAGTGCGTTGACATGGTCGAGAGCCGACTGCGCTCGGTCGAGCAGCCATTCTGCGGCAGCCGTGGGCGTCTTCACCCTCACCGACGCCACCGAGTCGACCACCGTATTGTCGCGGTCGTGCCCGATGCCGCATATCACCGGCAATGGGAACTGCGCTACGTTGGCAGCAAGGTCATAGTTGTCGAACGAATTCAAATCGCTCGTCGAGCCGCCACCACGGATTATCACCACACAGTCGAAAAGATCGGCATAGTCGTTGATGCGCTCCAAAGCGGCGATGACCGACGTCACCGTGCTCTGCCCCTGCATCACCGCCGGGAAAAGACACGTGTAGAACTTGATGCCCGACGGGTTGTTGTGAAGCTGATTCATAAAATCGCCATATCCGGCAGCGCCAGCGGCAGAAATCACAGCGACACGCTGAGCGACGTCGGCCCACGGCAACTGCTTGTTCATATCGATTATGCCCTCGCTCCTCAGCCGGTTGAGTATCTCCAGTCGCTGACGGGCCATGTCGCCGAGCGTATAAGTGGGATTGATGCCGGTTATCACCACCGACAGCCCGTACTGCTCATGGAAATTGGCACTGACCTCAACCATCACATTCATTCCCGACGCAAACGGCTGCCCCGTGGCTCTCTCAAACTCACAACGCAGACGGGCATACACACTCGCCCAGACAATGCCACGCATACGGGCAAGCGTCTGCCCAGTCTGTGCATCCTTCTGCACCAACTCAAGATAGCAGTGACCGCCGCTCTGACGCACGTCGCTTGTCTCAGCCACAACCCAGCACCGCTGCACCGACGCATCGTGCAGCAAGCCGCCGATGCGCCGATTGAACTCCACCAATGATATCGCAGTTTCTCCCATATCCTTATTTTTCACCATAAGACAGTGCAAATCGAGCGCAAAGCATCCATACTTGATTGGGCCTGCTCTGCCGAGATGCATATGCAAACATACTTAAAATTTGCCGCATTGCAAAACTCCGCAACCACAACGTTCCGCAACCACCGCTGACAGACAACGACTTGCATATATTGTGAAAAATAACCGCAAAAAAACATCCCAAAAAATTTGGCAGACTGAAATATCTGATATATCTTTGCACTCGCAAAAGCGAACCACTGGAGAGGTGGGTGAGTGGCTGAAACCAACAGTTTGCTAAACTGTCGTACGGGTTACTGTACCGGGGGTTCGAATCCCCCTCTCTCCGCCACTAAATTTGAAGCTCATTTTCGGGGCGTAGCGCAGTCCGGTAGCGCATCTGCTTTGGGAGCAGAGGGTCGCAGGTTCGAATCCTGTCACCCCGACAGATAGACAGCCACGAGAGTGACTGTTTTTTTAT